>Ga0129307_1000380_pt1 | contig 71041 bp, 54 predicted proteins | sample P1105metagenome_FD_94437 | JGI IMG/M metagenome (GOLD analysis project Ga0129307, IMG submission 94437) | Capybara group fecal microbial communities from Wisconsin, USA - P1105 metagenome | ecosystem: Host-associated > Mammals > Digestive system > Large intestine > Fecal | place: USA: Wisconsin...
CAGAAAGAATTACAGGCTGCACGAGGGCAGCAAAATGGCTGATCCCGTTTACCAGGACCAGCCATACATGAGGAAATCTTTTTTGTTTTTTTCTGATGTCTACTTGACAGGAGCAGTTCAGGATGACCCTTCGGAGGCGCTGTGTTTTTGTTTAAAGCAGTTTCTTTTTGAGGAACCTCTCTGCGGGGATTTCAATGCAGTTCCGGGAAATGCTTGCGATCATGGCTGTTGCCGTCATGGAGAGAAGATAATAGATGTAAGGACTCAGGTGAAGTCCTCCATTGACATGCAGGATCAAGATAAGCGTCTGCTGCACCGTCCAGCCCCATAAATACAGGCCGTACGCAATATTGTGAAAGCTGAAAAACTGGGGGCGCAGGGGCGGCAGATGCAGGCCCGCTGACAGGACTGCACAGGGAAGAACGACGACTGTGCCCGCCGCCCTGTACGGCTCAGGAAGGAGCCTGACAGCGATGTAGAGCGGGAGCCAGACCGCCGGCCGGCACAGCCGCTCCCATCGTGCATAGGCAATGAGGCTGCCTGTCAGAAAAAATGATGCTACGTTGGAAACGGGAGGGAGCGTGAACCCATAGATCCGCAGACGGAACTGAGGCCAGAAGACAGCTTTGACGATCGTGCAGAGCATTGCCAGCAGAGCTGCTGAAGTGTAAACGGGAAGTCGCAGGCGGGCCGGTAAATGAACCACACACCACACGCCAGCACCGACTATGGCGTACAGAGCGAACTGAACAGGCAAGGACCACAGAGAAGCGTTGACAAGGGCTTTAAATGGGTTTCTCAGGAAAATTCCCGGAAGGAGGTATTCCGTTTTCAAAAACATATTGTGAAAGAGGAATCGCCAGCAGTCAGAAAAATATTCATATAGTGAATTTTGTGTAAAGAGGGGGCCGATGACGAAGACGGTTAAAAACAGATAGAACCATAATGCCGGAAAGATTCGGATCGCGCGACGCTTAAAAAAACGGGAGAGCGAAGTTTCGCGGAGGCAGCTTTGTGTAACGAGATAACCGACAACGACAAAGATCATCTTCGCGCCCAGCGGGCCGATCAGCATCTCGAGCCATCCGGGCATCGGCCGGCGCAGCAGCGCGAACTGGTGTGCAAAAATCACCTTGCAGGCACCGAGCACATTGAGCAGGATAAAGTTATTACTGTGCTTATCTGGCATGAACGACTCCAAATTTCATTCTTTGTGCGGGTTGCTGCAACGCGCAAGTTGTGCGGCTGAAGATACTTTTCACAGTTCATCCTGTTCGGACGCTTCCCCGCGGGGACGGACTGCCCCTCGCATGATGCGTTCCAGGCGGGCGTAGCCGCAGGATACGGCGCATGCTGTGCCGGCGGAGGCGAGCAGGTGGAGCGCAAGGATCTGCCTTGGCGAAAGCGGAATGACCATGCCCCCGAGCCTGAAACTCAAAAACGCATCGAACAGCCCGCCGAAGAGCAGATACAGCGCGCCCGTCAGCTCGCGCACTCTGTACCATTCGGCGCCCTTGCACGCGGAGGAAAGCAGCAGGCAGGCATTCAGCACCGTTATCGGTGAAACAGACTGCCGAAGCGCTGTTCCCGCCGCCAGCGAACCCAGCGCAAGGAGCCTGAGCGCGGCAGAACGTCCGGTGAAAGCGGGCCCCAGCCGCACGGTGCCGGCGGCCAGGAACACCCCGCTCAGCGGCGCCGGACTGAGCGCAGCAAATGTCAGGATCAGCAGAAGCGCTGCGGCGAAACGGCAGATGCGCGTCTGCCTGAGCAGCTTGTCAGGATCGAAGCTGATCCGCCTGAAGATGCGCACAGTGATCAGAACATGCCCGGCTTCATCGAGTCGGGGATGAGCGTTTTGTAGATACGGCCGTTCTTGACCGTCTCAAAGTCCTTTTTGACCTGCTCGCGGAGCTCCGGCTTGCGAAGCAGTTCGAGCGTGATGGCCGCCATCGTGCGTGCGGCGGTGTGCATACCCTTCTTGGCGATGCTGCTGCGCCCCTGTGCTACGGCTGTCCAGCCGTGCATGACCGTTCCTGCGGCATAGGTGACGGCGTAGACGCCGACGGTGGGCACGACCCAGCTGACGTCGCCCACGTCGGTGGAGCCCCCCATCTTTGCCGCGGCAGGATCCTCCACATGCGTGTCGATGGGATCTTTGGCGTTCGGCTGCGAACCGACGGCGACGAACTTGCGAGCGTACTCCAGCTCTTCGGGCGTGTAAGTAACGCCCGATGCTTCTTCCTTCAGGCAGCGGAAAGCGACATCGCGCAGAGCTGCGGGCAGCAGCGTGCTGGCGTAGGCGCTGACGACCTGTTCTTCGACGCTGGTGCCGCAGATCAGCGCTGCGCCTCTGGCGACATCGCAGACACGCTCATATACCTCCTGCACCTGGTCCGACTCAGGAGCGCGCAGGGCGTAAAGCACTGCAGCGTGCGGCTGGACGACGTTCGGAGCGGTGCCGCCCACGTCGAGATAAGCGTAGTGCATGCGCACGTCAGTGGGGACGTGTTCGCGCAGATAGTTGACGCCGACGCTCATGATCTCGCAGCTGTCGAGCGCTGAGCGGCCTTTTTCCGGCATGGCGGCGGCGTGCGCGGCGCGGCCGGTGAACTTGTAGATGACGCGGGCGTTGGCCAGCGAGCGGGCCATGAGGCCGTTGAAGGTGTAGGGATGCCAGGCCAGGCAGAAATCGACGCCGTCGAAGCAGCCTTCGCGGACCATGAACGCCTTTCCGGCGCCGCTTTCCTCGGCGGGACAGCCGAAGTAGACGATGCGGCCCTTTTCGCCGGTCTTTTGGAGATATTCGGCAAGCGCGCAGACGGCTTCCATGCAGCCGGTGCCGAGCAGATGATGTCCGCAGCCGTGGCCGCACGCGCCGGGCGTGACGGGCGTTTCCTGCGCGCAGTCGGCTTTCTGGCTGAGGCCGGGGAGCGCGTCGTATTCGCCGAGAAAACCGATAACGGGGCCTTCCGTGCCCCATTCAGCCTTGAACGCCGTCTCGATGCCGCCAAGCTTGCGCGTGACCTTGAAGCCGTGATCCTCAAAGAATTTGGCCTGAAGCTCGGCCGACTTGAACTCGACAAAGCGGTATTCCGCAAAGTCCCAGATCTGGTCGCTGATGTTTTCAAATTCCTTTTCGTGCGACGCGAAAATGCCCTTCAGCTGCTCGTCCATGGCAAAACCTCCCTGGAATAGGTGCGCTCCGCGCAAAGCAGAGCGAATGGGTTCACAAATGTGCCTCAACTATATAACCCGATTTGAAGCGCGTCAAGTTTGCCGCGCGCAAAAAAACGCCCCAGTCTGCGCTGAGACTGGGGCGTTTTTTGCTGACGAGAAAAATTATTTGCCGTCGGGGTGGCAGGTGTTGCAGGGCTTCTTGCCCATTTCGATGGCTTCCGCGCGGGTGACCTTCTTGCTGCTCTTGCCCGTGTAGCGGCAGTCCTTGGTGTGGTACTTCTTGCCGGCCTTGGAGATGTAGACGGCCTTCTTCGCCTCTTCGGCGGCCTTGGCCTCTTCTTCCTTGCGCTTTTCCTCTTCGAGGGCAGCCTGTTTCTCGGCTTCCTTCTTGGCCTTGCGGTTTTCGACGTACTCCTCGGCCTTTTCCTTGACGTACTCCTTTGCCTTTTCCTTGATCTCGTTCTTCGCCTTTTCCTTGGCGGCGTCCTTCACCTTTTCCTGAACGACTTCCTTGACGCTGGCGGCGTAGGCCGCAGCGACGGTCGTGCTCAGCATGGCGGCGATCAGAGCGGCGAGAACGAAACGGTTGAACTTCTTCATACGCAAACTCCCTCTTTCGTTTAAATTTACTTTGCAGCTGCGCCGAAAAGCCTGCCGATAAACGGCCCGGCGTACTGGTAAAGCACATAAAGAGCGATGATGCCCATGAGGACGTATCTCAGGTATTTCTTGAACTTCGTCGTGCCCTCACCCTTGGGCAGCAGGTCGGTCAGTTTTTTGCGGTAGCTCATGCCCTTGCCGAGGCCGATATTGCCATAAACGCCGCCTGTGCCGACGCTGATGCTCTTCCCCTTGGGGCCGAGCGTGAAGCTGACGCCGGTCTTGCTGATGTTCAGCGTCACCAGTCCCGGGATGATCGGAATACTCTTGCGAAAACGCAGACCCATGAAAATTCCTCCCTGAACGCCTTCAATGGAGAAGGCGAAAAAATCTTTCTCTAACAGTTCAAATTATATCTTTTCAAAGCATTCTGTCAAAGGGATTTTGCTCTACAAGTGCATTTTTTTATCTTTTCTTTATCGACCTGTGATATGATGAGCGCCAAAAAGGCCGCCGCGTGGATACGCGGCGGCCGTCAGGCAGGTGAACGAAAGGAAATGAATCTGACGCATTTGCGCTATTTTAGCGAGATTGCCCGCTCCGGCAGCGTCTCGGCCGCGTCGCGAAAGCTGCATGTGGCGCAGCCGGCGCTGAGCCGGGCACTGATGGCTCTGGAAACGGAGGTTGGACACAGGCTCTTTGACCGGGAGGGAAAGTCGCTGACGCTGAATCGCCGGGGTGAGATCCTGCTGAAATATGCGGAGCAGATCTTTTTAAGTCTGGATGACGCGCAGAAGGAGCTTGACGATTTTGCTCACAGCGGCGCGAATACGGTAACGGTTCGTATGGCTTCGGGAGCTGCCTACTTTGTCTCGTGCCTTGCGCTTTTTCAGCGCGACCATCCTGAAGTGACGCTGCGCGTGCTTGACGCTTCGCCTGAAGAACAGTCTGCGCCGCCTGCTGACTTTACGATCTACGCCAGCGAGCAGGAAGAGGACGGTCAGACGGCTACGCTTCTGCGTGAGCGCCTGGCGCTGGCGGTCCCCGGACCGCACCCGCTTGCGGGAAAAGAAAGAGTCTTTGCGGCCGATCTGGCTGACGAGCCGCTCTTGGCTGCCGCAAAAGGTACTGCACTGCGGCGCTGTTTCGACCGCTATTTTGCCGAAGCGGGGCTGACGCCTGTGATCCGTTGCGAGTTTTTCAATACGTCGCTGTTCAAAACCGTTGTTGCAAACGGGCTGGGGCTTGCACTCGTGCCGGAAACGACGTGGGCAGACGCCGAAACCGGCGGCGCGGCAAAACTGATCCCGCTTGGCGATGTGTCGTTCGGCCGTTTCGTTCATCTGAAGCTTGAACCTGACCGTTATGTGACAGACGCGTGCCGCCGTGTGATGGCGTTTTTGATCAGCGGCCGCTGAAGTACGGTCACGCGTTATCGACGATGTACTGCGTTCCTTCTTCGGGATCGACCGTCAGCATATCCAGAGCCTGAGCGACGAGCCGCTTGCGGTATTTCAGCTCGCTCTCGCAGGGCACGGCGGGATCGCCGAGCACATGGACGACGCTGTTGCCCTTCATGATGCGCCTGGGGCCGATGCCTTCGGAGATCTTGATCAGATTGGTGATATGGACGATAGGGAGTCCGGCGCGTTCAAATTCTCTAGTCATCACTGCACCGCAGCGAGTGGACGTGCCTCAGGTGGATGTCAGCAGCACGGCGTCGACGCCCTCGTCTTTCAGCTTTTCAGCGATAGCGCGGCCGAACTTTTTGGCGTTCTCAAGCGTCGTGCGCACGCCGGTGGTGACGAAATAGCCGTCGTACATTGAGGCGATCTTGCCTTCGGCTGTCAGCGCGCGCAGAGCGTCGACCGGTACAAGACGGTTGGGATCGGCGTTGACGAACGTGTTGTCATAGCCCTGATGACTGACTTCGTAATCAGCGGCGTCGAGGCGGTCCTTTCCGTTCAGGCCGTATTCCAGCCAGATTTTGGAATTGACAGTCGGCAGATGATCGGGATTGCCTGCGGGAACCAAACCGCCGTCGGTGACGAGCGCGATTTTAGTCTCGGAAAGCGGCTTGTTCAGCACGGGAAGCGGGATCTGTTCCACCTGGGGCATCCGCACTTCAGTCTCGAACGGCAGACCGCGGAACTTGGCCAGCAGCATGTTCACAGCACGAGCTGCCGCGGGCGTCGCGTAGTCGATCACCGGCGCGGGGCCGGAGCCGACCACTCCCAAAGCTGAGGCGTCCGGCTTTTCGCCCTTGGCGAGCAGCAGCGCCAGATCGGTCATCTTTTGCATCGAAGCGCGCAGATATTTGCCGTGATCGCCGGACTCGACGATCCAGCAGCGGTCCTTGTAGAGTTCTGCGCCGGGATTTTCACCGTAGAGCCCCGTGACGGCAGGGATATGCAGTTTTTCCGTCACTGCCGCGGTGATCGCGCCGCAGGCCAGACCATAGCGACCTGCGTTGAATCCGGGACCGGCCACGAACAGATCCGGGTGGAAGCTTTCGACGAGTTTGACGATCTCCGGCACAGCCGTCTCGATATTTTCAGTCACATAATTGTCGCCGCAAATCACAGTGGCGACGATCTGCCCCTGACCTTTCAGACCGGCCTGAAGCACCATGCCGGGACCGACAGCGCCTTCCTTGACAGTGACACCCATGCCGGCGGTGTCCTCGCCGCCGAAGCCGCCGTAGAACTGATTAAGGTAATGAACAACGCGCAGTTTCTCGCTCATGACGCTCCTCCTTATTCATTCCAGGCCAGATCGGAGTCGGCGGTCATGAAGAAATCGCCGAGCTGATTCATGTGCCCCTGATATGCAGCCGCCGTGGTGTGCTCGAACGGCCCCCACGGATCGATGCCGCGCAGACTGGGAACGTCTGCGTCGGCGCCGATCAGCGTCTCGACGCGATCGTGATGGAGGATGTAGTTGCGGCTGCTGTTGATCACGGCGTCGACTTTAGGGTTGAAAACGACCAGATTGTCACACGGCTTGTCGTTCGACACGGCGGCCAGGTTGACGACGGCAGGCATGCCCATCTTTTCCATCCAGATGAAGTTCAGCGAAGCGTCGAGCTGGGCGTGTCCCATGCCGCTCTTATTGACGAGCACACAGTCGGCTTTGAGCGTGTCGCGGCAGAGACGGGCCGACATCATCGCCATCGTCTCCTTGTCATCGATGCGCATGACATTGTTGCTGATCACGCAGCCGACGAATTCCAGATCCTTGCCGTGGCGGCGCATCAGTTCCATGATGAAGTTCTCGTTCTGGAGGTAATAGTTCGGTTCCCAGTAGCGCCAGATCATCGCGCCGTCGAGGACCTCCGCCGGCTGAAGGATCGTCGGCAAAAAGCCGAGCGCGCTCTGGCCGTAAACGAGGAAGTTCCAGGTATCGTTCTGCGCGGCGTGGACGACGGCATAAGCCACTCTCGGCAGAGGTTTTCCGTCCGGTCCCGGACCGACCGGACCGAGACTGAACGTCTCTTCAGTGTCGAACGGCTGCCCCAGTCCCAGCTTCGCAATCGTCACGTTGATCGTCAGCGAGGCGTGCTTGAGGGCGCGGGCATAGCTCAGCGGCTCGACGCCTTCTTTGGGCTTCGCGTCAAGCACGACGTGGAACTGCTTGGAAAACTGCGAGTACTTTGCGCACTCGCCCTTCATGTCGAGATACCACTTGATGTTCAGCTTTTCATAGTAAATGTCGGAGACGACCACGCCTTTCAGCGCCAGCGTCGTGCCCTCGCCGGCGGGAGCCAGCCGGCCCCACAGGCCCGGATACGAGTTTTCGGGCGCGTCGGCTTTGCACCGGGGCTGCATCACGTCCTCGATGGCGAGAAGGCGCGTGCTGTCGCCCGGGCGGACGATGTGCAGCTTGACTGTTCCAAAAAACTCGCAGTCAGCTGCGATGGCGTCGAGAAGTTCATTTTTGTTCAGCGTCAGATTCCCGTTCTCGAGTCGGGATACCTCGCCCCATTCGACATTTTTTACATAGATGGTGCCGATCGTCAGCTTGCTGCTCATCTCAGCGCTCCTTCCGGCAAAATGCCTGCTTTGATGATATCAGTATACCTCGATTGTGCTGAGAGCATGAAATACCGGTTTTACGTATGCTTATCGCGTTTTTGTCATAAGCGAAAAGAAAGGAGAATCATCTTGTCAAAACTCGTTGTTATCATTCAGTGCGACTCTGTTACGAAACGCTGCTCAGGCGCAAACTGCACATGGGCTTTTTACAACCGCACGGGGATGTTCAGCGATTATCCGCCTGATACGCAGTACATGTCGATGACCTGCGGTGGCTGCTGCGGCGCTGCTGTTCCGGTGAAGCTGGAGACGCTGACGCACAAGCTGGCGCGGCTGGAAAAGTCGAAGGAAGACGTGGTCGTCCATCTTTCTACCTGCATGGTGTCGGAGACGAGGCATCGCCTGCCGTGCCCGTTTGTCTCGCAGATCAAGGCGCAGGTCGAGCATAAGGGCTATGCTGTGAGGTTGGGCACACGCGTCTCTGATGCGGCGCAGAAAAAACGCGACGAGGGGATCTACAAGCCCTGGGTGAAAGTTTGACGCACGGCTTTTACAACGTATTAATAACAAGAGTTTTTTCGAATCAGAGAAGACGGATATTTTTGTTCTTTTTGTTCATGCTCAAAAGCCGGTTTTCGCCCCTTGGGACTGCTTGCGTTGACAAAGAGCGCACGTTGGGTTAAATTTGAAAAAGCGTTCCGATATTTAAGAATCATTCGAGCCTTCGCCGCATCGGCAGGAGAGTTTCAGGAGCGCAAAAGGAGAAAGAGCATTGACGGAATTGAAAGGTTTAACGGCGCAGCAAGTTGAGCAGAGCCGCGCCCAGTACGGGAGCAACGCACTGACGCATATCCCGCCCGAGCCGCTGTGGAAAAAAGTCCTCGAGGGCTTTAAAGATCCGATGATCATGATCCTGCTCGTGGCGCTCGTCGTCCAGGTCATCCTGTTCTCTTTGGGGCAGGCGGAGTGGTTTGAGCCGGTCGGGATCCTCGTCGCGATCCTCATCGCAAACGGCGTGGCGTCGGTCAGCGAGAGCAAGCAGGAGGGCAAGGCCTCGGCTCTGAAGGCTGAGGAAGAAGCGAAAGAAACGGCAAAGGTCATCCGCGAGGGCCGTCTGGAGTCCATCCACGCCTCTGAGGTCGTCACCGGCGACATCGTCTTTTTGCAGGCGGGCGACCGCATCTGCGCCGACGGCGAGATCGTCAGCGGCAATATCCGCGTCGATCAGGCGGCTCTGAACGGCGAGACTGAGGAGGCCGAAAAGCGCCCCTGCGAAGCGGGCGAGTCGTACGATACAAACGACCTGCTCAACAAGAGTTACGCCTATCGCGGCACGGTCGTGTGCTGCGGCGAGGCCTATATGGAAACGAAGGTAGTCGGCGACAGCACGCTGTTCGGGCGCCTGGCCCTCGAAGTGCAGGAGGAGACGCGCGCGACGCCGCTTCAGGTCAAGCTGGCCGCGCTGGCCGGACAGATCTCGCGCTTCGGCTACATCGGCGCTCTCTGCATCATTGCCGGCATCCTGGCGCGGACTTTCTTTACCGGCACGCTGCCTGCGAATGCTTACGGCTGGGTGAGACTGCTGCTTGACGCTGTCACCGTCGCCGTGACGATCATCGTCTGTGCTGTGCCTGAAGGTCTGCCCATGCTCACCTCGATCCTCGTCTCGTTCCAGAGCCTGAAGATGGCGAAGGACAACGTGCTCGTTCACAAGATCAACGGTCTGGAGACGGCCGGCAGCCTGAGCCTGCTGTTCAGCGACAAGACCGGAACGATCACCGAAGGCCGCCTTTCCGTAGTCGAGATCGTCACCGGCGGGATGCAGAGCTATTCATCGCTGAGTGACCTGCCGGCGCCGCTGCTGCCGCATTTCGTGGCCGGCACGGGCGTCAACAACAGCTCCAACCTCAGCAGCGACGGAGCCGTCGTCGGCGGCAACAGCACTGACCGTGCCCTGATGGCCTTCCTCGCCGGCAGCAATGCCGTGACGGCGCTGACGAAGCGTGACGTGCGCCGCTTTGATGCGTTCGACTCGTTCAAGAAGTTCTCCAGCGTCACGATCTCGCGTGACGGGGCCGAAGTGACCTACATCAAAGGCGCGCCCGAGAAGATCATCGCCCGCTGCACGACATGCCTTGACGAAAACGGAAATGTCGTGCCGATGCCCTCGAAGGACGAGATCACCGGCTACATGGACGCTCAGGCTGCTCGTTCCATGCGTCTGCTCGCTGTGGCAATGACCCGCGGCAGCGTGGACGGCGACCTGACGCTGGTCTGCGTGATCAGCATCCGCGACAACGTGCGCAAAGAGGCCGTGGACGCCATCCGTGAAGTTCGCGGCGCGGGCATCCAGGTCGTGATGGTCACCGGCGACCGCAAGGAAACGGCCGTTGCCATCGCCAAAGAAGCGGGACTGATCTCCAGCGGCGACGACGTGACCCTTCAGTCCGCGGAACTGGCAGCCATGAGCGACGACGAGATCAAGGCCGTCCTTCCGCGTCTGCGCGTCGTCAGCCGCGCTCTGCCCGCCGACAAGAGCCGCCTTGTGCGCCTGGCGCAGGAGCTTGACCTTGTCGTCGGCATGACCGGTGACGGCGTCAACGACTCGCCCGCGCTGAAAAAGGCCGACGTCGGCTTTGCGATGGGCAGCGGCACCGAAGTTGCCAAGGAAGCCGGCGACATCACCATCCTCGACGACAACTTCCTCTCGATCGAAAAAGCCATCCTCTACGGCCGCACGATGTTCAAGAGCATCCGCAAGTTCCTCATCTTCCAGCTCACCGTCAACGTTGCTGCCGTGCTCATCTGCTTCCTCGGCCCGCTGATGGGCGAGAACGTGGTGATGACCGTCATCCAGCTGCTGCTCGTCAACCTGGCCATGGATACGCTGGCCGCCATCGCCTTCGGCAGCGAGCCGGCCCTGCGCGAGTACATGCGCGAGAAGCCCATCCCCCGCAACGAGAGCATCGTCAGCAGGAAGATGTTCTCGCAGATCCTGCTCGGTGCGCTCTATATCACTTTTGTCTGCCTCGCCATCCTCTTTGTGCCGCCTGTGCGCGCTCTGTTCGGCGATGTCGATTCGACCTACTTAAAGTCGGCGCTGTTTGCCACGTTCATGATGTCGATCACCTTCAACGGCTTCAACGCCCGCACCTCGCACGTCAACCCCTTTGAGGGACTGGGCCGCAACGTCAACTTCATCCTCGTCATGCTGACCATCCTGGCGATGCAGTTCATCTTCGTCACCTTCGGCGGTGCGCCGCTGAGCGTTGAACCGCTCACGCCCGCTTCGTGGGGCGTCTGCTTCGTGCTGGCCTTCCTCGTCATCCCCCTCGACATGCTCCGCAAGGCGCTTCTGGCGCGGCGGTAGAAAACGATCAGCGAACACAATCAAAAAGAAGGAGCTTCATCGCGGAAAATGCGGTGAAGCTCCTTTTTTGTGCGTTAAATCGTTGTCGGGGCTGTTTGTGACGCTTGCGTGAAAACGATATGCTTGCTTTATGTAAAGTCCCGAACGATGTTGATATATTCCTGTGCATAGTGAGAAAGATAGCTGCCCTTGCGGAAGGCAGCAACAAAATCGACCGGCGTTGAAGGATTGCCGACTGAAAAGCACGCCAGTCGTTCTCGCACGCGCATGTGGCGCAAGTGACTCTCTGTGACGAAGTAAGCGCCGTAGCCGGCTGCGGCAAGTTCGACAGCTGCCTGGATATTGGATGTGCGCAGGCGAACCTTGGGCTCAAAAGGAAGCGAATGCACCAGCGGACCTACAGTCTGCCATGTACGCTGCGTTTCTGTCTGAAGGATGAACTCGGCATTTTTCAGCAGCTTCAGGTCCATCCAGGGAAACTTGCAATCCGGACGCGATATGCCGCATTGTGAAAGCGGATGTTCCTGTGCGAGTACGAGTACAACCTCCTCGTGCGTGATGACCTCGCAGTCGACTAAGGGACTTTTGACAGGACCGTTGAAAAAAGCTGTGTCGGCCTGGCCGGAAACAAGCATGTCTTCCAGCAGGTACGAGCTGGCTTCGATCAGGTTGATCTTCACGTTTGGCCAACGGCTGCTGAACACGGGCAGCGTGCAGGGCAGCATATAAGTACTGCGCATGGCTGGGCAGGCGATCCGCAGCGAACCTGTATTGCTGCGGACGATGTCGCTCATCTCATCATCAAGCTCTTTTTTCATATTGAGTATTTCTGTTGCGCGAGTGACGTAGCGTTCGCCTGCATAGGTGAGCATATATCGGTTGCCGATGCGGCGGAACAATTTCTGGTCCAGATTTTTTTCAAGCCCCTGTAAAAATTTTGTCAACGTCGGCTGTGTAATAAACAGAGAATCGGCGGCTTTCGTGATGTTGCCATGTTTGGCGATTGCGACGACGTAGGACAGGTCTCGAAAATCCATGATCATCCAGCTCCTTCCAATTTTGCACGCAAAAAAATTGTATCATAGATCAAAGCCATAGTTTACATGAGAATTATGAATTTTATTTTTTACAATCTTCAACATATAATGAACGCAGTGAAAGGAGGTCTTTCCGTGGAAATTCGCCGAAAAATACCTTGTTCCATCATTCGCGGCGGTACGAGCAAGGGCATCTATTTTCTCGAAAAAAACGTGCCTGCGCCTGGGAAAGAGCGCGATGATTTTTTAATGCGCGTTATGGGCAGTCCGGATAAAAAAGAGATCGACGGACTGGGTGGAGCGGCTTCTGTCACCAGCAAGGTCGCGATCGTTGCTCCTTCAGCGCGCAACGATGCCGATGTGGATTACACGTTTGCGCAGGTTTCAGTCGACAAGCCCCTCGTCAGCTATAAGGGCAACTGCGGCAATATCTCCTCCGGAGTCGGTGCGTTCGCTGTGGAGGAGGGGCTGGTCCCCGCGTGCGAGCCCGTTACGACGGTTCGTGTATTCAACACGAACACAGGCAAGATCATTGTCGAAGAGATACGCGTATCCGGAGGTGCTGTGGAGTATACGGGCGAATGCCGCATCCCCGGAGTACCGGGAACGGCCGCGCCGGTGAGGATGAAGTTCATGAAACCTGCTGGGGCGGTCTGCGGACGGCTGCTGCCCACGGGAAATGCCGTTGATGTGCTGGATGTGCCCGGACTCGGACCGGTGGAAGTTTCGATTGTCGATGCGGCCAACCCGCTCGTGTTCGTGAATGCTTCTTCGGTTGGTATGACAGGACGAGAGCTTCCAATGGAGATCGACGGTTTGCCAGAACTGCTCGAGCGGCTGGAGATGGTCCGCGGCGTGGCAGCTGTAAAGCTGGGCTGGACTGCTGACTGGAAAAAGGCGGCCTGGGACACTCCCGGCGTACCGAAGATGACGATCGTTTCTCCGCCTCAGGATTATGTGACGTCTGACGGTGAAACGGTAAAAGCGGATGAAGTCGATTTGCTTGGTCGCATGATGTCGATGCAGAAAGCGCATCCCACCTATGCGATGACAGGGGCAATGTGCACAGCCGCTGCTGCTGTCGTTCCCGGCAGTGTTGTGGCAAAAGTTCTGGCGAAAGGTGTTGATTTGTCGCGCATCCGCATCGGCAATCCGGCCGGTGTGATGGAAACGGGCGTCGAGTTCGAACCTGGCGAAAACGAGCCGAAGATCATCTGTACCGTTGGTGTGCGGACGGCGAATCTGCTCATGCAGGGCTGCTTTATCGACAAGAAAGCAGCTGAATAAATAACAGGAAGGGAGACGAAGCAATGGCAACGAAGGACAATTTTTTTCAGACAAGTGACGGGCTCTGGCTCTATTACGAGGTGCACGGCGAAGGACGCCCGATCGTGATGCTTCCCGGCTTTGGCGAGGCCCTGACGATGTGGCATCACAATGTGCCTCAGCTGAGCGAGAATCACAAGGTGGTGTGTCTTGATCTGCGCGGTCACGGAAGGTCGATGAAAGTTGCCGGCGGCAATCGCCAGGTGAGGATGGCACAGGATGTGCGCGAACTGATCGATCATCTGGGGCTGAAAGATGTGCTGCTGGTCGGACATTCGCTGGGCGGTGCAGTGGCGGCTACGTATGCCGACAAACAGAAGGAATACGCGCTGCGCGGTCTCGTTCTCGTAGACGCGTCACTGTATGCGTTCAGCGATGAAGAGTGGAACGAACACGGTCAGAATCATTTCAACATTGACGGTTGGTACGAACGCATGCTCCCTTATATCACCGATCCGGTCGGCTATGCGAAAAAGAGCCGCGGCAATCCGCTGTTCTCGCCCGAGGATGATGAGATGCTGTATCTGAGCAAGCTCCAGCTGCCGCCCTTTGTTGGCGTTGAATATCATCTTGATACCTACTTTACCGACAATATGACGCCGCTGGCGGATCGCACGATCCCTGTTGCGACGTTTGTGTCGCATTCGGCGTATCACAACGCCTGGCGCTCGGGACATGAAGCGGTCGAACGCATGAAAAAGTCACCGCTGGCGCTGTGCTATGAGTTCACAAAGACGAACAATCACTTCTTCCCGATCCTTGAGTGGGAGAAGTTCAACGAATGTCTGCTCGACTTTGAAAAAAAGATCGACGCGCTCGAAAGCAAATAAGTCAGGGGGAGTGTAAAAAATGAGTATGGCTGCATTGTCGCTTCTGTTTCTGGTTGCTGTTCTTGTCCTTGGATTTGTCCGCAAGGTCAACATGGGTTTTCTGGCGATGGGCATGGCGCTCATCATTGCCCGCCTGGGCGGCGTTGCCGATAAGGTCGTGATCGGCAGTTTCAGCACCAATCTGTTCATCACGCTGGTAGGTCCGGCGTTCCTGTTCTGCATGGCCGTCAACAACGGTACGATCGACCTGATGGCGAAAAAGCTGCTGCGTCTCGTTGGACGCCAGCTGTGGTGCATCCCTTTGATGATCTCGCTGATTACTTTCACCCTCTCGGCGCTTGGCTGCGGTAATGTGCCGACGTTTGCTATCATCCTGCCGCTGGGTATGGCTCTGGCCGGCGAAATGAAAATCGACGTGATCGCTATGGGACTGATCATCACTGCCGCGTGCAATTTTGGCTGTATGTCGCCCATTTCTAACGGCGGCATCATCGCTGCGGGGCTGATCGAGCAGTCCAAGTTCGCCGGTCAGTATTCGTGGGAGCTCTTTGCCTACTGTTCTGTTGTACAGGTCGTGCTGACGCTGGGTGTGTTCTTCTTCTACAAGATGTGGAGGCCTCAGGTTGAGACGCTGAGCATCTTCCAGGAGAAATCGCCAGCCTTCAACCGTGATCAGTGGCTTACGATTGCCGCTATCGCCGCTGTGATTTTTGCCGTGTTCGTCTACCGTGTCAACATTGGTCTGGCTGCGCCGCTTGCCGCGATCGTGCTGTGCATTTTCGGCGTTGCCAACGACAAGGCCTCGATCAAGATCATGCCCTGGGGCACGTTCATCCTCATCTGCGGCGTCAACATGCTGATGGCGGTTATTCGCAAACTGGGCGGCATTGATCTGCTTGTAAGCGGTCTGACGTCGGTGATGAACGAAGGCACCGCAGCTCCCATCACGTCGCTGACTGCAGGCGCGATGTCCTGGTTCAGTTCAACCACTGGCGTTGTGATGCCGACGCTTATCCCCACTGTGCCCGGCATTCTTGAGAAGTTCCCTGCCAACAGCTACTGCACGCTCGTTGCGGGCATCACGATCTCTTCGTTCTTCGCAGCGTTCAGTCCTGCCTCGACCGGCGGCGCCGGCATCATGGCCCAGTATGCTATCTTCAGCAAGAATGCCGGCGAACAGGATACCAACAAACTGTTTATCCGCCTGTTCCTGACGTCGATCGTGTGGGTGCTCATCAGTGTCTTCTTTGCGTGGGTAGGAGTTTACAGCTTCCTGGTTTAAACCGGCTGATAACAACTACAATCAGTATCTGCTTAAAAAACGGAGAGGGAACGCCTCATGAGCGTTCCCTCTCCGTTTTTTGCTTTCAGTGCGCTTCACTGAAAGCGGCTTTGCCGATCTTTGTCAGAATATCGACAGTGTGCTTGTCGAGACGGTCTTTGAGATATGTCAGGCTGATGCTGGTTGGCGGCGTGCCTTCGACCAGATAAAAATTGACGGGGCGCGGCGGCTGGAAATATGAAAGATAACTGTCAAGTGTGAAGGTTAGACCTTCGCCAAACGACGCAAGGTTGACGGAGCCTTCCTGACGGTTGACTTCTTTGATATTGCGTAGAACGAGTCCCTGCTGCTGGCTGACGAGATCGATCAGCCGCCGCATTGAGTGAGCGCGGGGCATGAGGATGAACGTTTCGTTGACGACGTCTGCAAGTCTGATGGTCGGATAGGGCGTGCCGGGATGTGACTTTTCGGCAACGGGGGGGTATCTGTAAGGCGAGACAAGAAGCAAATGGTCGTCACGGAGCAATACCTGCGCCACCTCGGGCGAGCCTTCTTCCGTCCAGACGTCGCTGCATAAAATAGCATCCAGTTCTCGGCGGCGGAGCATCTGGTAAAGCACGCTGCCGAAGTTTTCTACGAACTCTGGCCGAGCTTTGGGAAAGAATTCGCGAAATCCGATCATCAGTCTGGGTACGATTTTTGGCGCTCGCAGCGTCTGGACGCCGACCTTGAGAGGCAGTTCTCGGTTGCGCAGCAGTGCGGCCAGTTCCTGCTCGTATTCCCGTTCGATGTCCAGGATACGCGCCGATTTTTCGACGTACAGCTGTCCGACCGGTGTGGGAACGAGCTCGCGCCCGTGACGTTCGAACAGTGGAGCTCCGAGCGAACGTTCAAGTTTCAACAGAAAGGCGCTGAGCGCCGGCTGAGTGACGTGAAGGGCCTCGGCCGCCCGGGAGATGTTGCGGCAACCGGCGATTGCCAGCACATATTTCTGCTCGCGCAGCTCCATCATTGCTCCCCCCTTATGAACATTTTACCTGCTAAGTATAAATCAAAATTATACTTAGAGCAAGGCTATCGATTATAACAGTTTGAAATAATCAGACGTTTCGGGTACATTCAGGATCAGAAGATTTTACAGGGGGGAAGCTCATGGCGGATTCAAAGTGGAATTTTGATTCATCATTTGTGGAATGGCTGGAAGGTGTCTACAAAGATCTGCACCGTCATCCAGAACTGGGCATGAATGTACCCTGGACGACGAAATATGTTCGCGACCGTGCAGCCGAGATGGGCATGCAGCCTGTGCCGAACGGCCTGGATGTCGGCGCGGTGTTTGTGATCAAAGGAGCTCTGCCCGGACCTACGCTGGCGCTCCGCGCTGATTGTGATGCGCTGCCGCTCGAAGAGGCTGCGCCGGTGGCGTGGAAGTCTGAAATTCCCGGATGCATGCATGCCTGCGGGCATGATCTGAACACGACAGTCATGCTCGGCGTGCTCAGACGCGCGGTGGAGCAGAATCTGGCCGAAAAGATGAAAGGAACGCTCAAGTTTGTATTCCAGCCGGGTGAGGAAACGCTGGAAGGCGCAAAAGCGATGATCGAAGCTGGGGCTTTGGAAAATCCGAACGTGGATGTGATTCTGGTTTCGCACGGCGACGCCGATCTGCATGTGGGGGAAGTTGGCGTGTTTCGCGAATTCAGTCATGCCAACTCCGACGAGTTCCGCGTTACCCTAAACGGCAAAGGCGGGCACGGTGCGCGTCCTCATCAGACGCAGGACGTGATCGTTGCCGGCTCACGTATCGTTGAAGCTCTGCAGACGATCGTTTCGCGAGAGATCGATGCCCGTGACGCGGCAGTCATCTCCGTGTGCGAGTTCCACGCCGGCACGGCTATGAACATCATCCCCAGTGTTGCCAAGCTGACGGGGACCGTGCGCACGCTGAAAAAAGACGTGCAGTCGCTGGTGATGGAACGCATGAAAGATACCGTCGATGCTGTCGCTGCGCTGCATGGCGTGGAAGCGAAGTTTGAGTATCTGGTGGGCTGTCCTTCGTGTCCGATTGACGACGCTGCCGAGAACCTGATTCGCGCCGCGGCAGGCAAGGTGCTTGGTGCGGAGAATGTGAAGGAGCTGAAAACACGCATGGGCGGCGAGGACTTCGCGTTTTATGCGCAGCTCCGTCCGGCGGGAACGATGCGGCTTGGCATTACCCCGCAGGGTGAAGTGCGCCGGCCGTCGACGCATTCGCCGCTGTTCCGCCCCGATCTTGAAGCGCTTCAGGTTGGTGTTGCTGTCTTTGATCGGCTGGTCAAAGATTATCTTGTGGATTCAAAGTAAAAAAGGAGGAGTTTTTCATGTCAGAAGCAAAGGCGAAGAAACCGTTCCGGATGCCGCACATGTTTGTGCTGATCACAACGATCGTCATCATCGCTACGATCCTCACCTGGATCATCCCGGCCGGAACCTATGAGCGCGTGACTAACGCGGCAGGCATTAAGGTTGTTCTGGCCGACAAGTTCAAGTACATCCCCAACACGCCGGTGTATCCCTGGGAGATCCCCACGTACATCATCAAGGGATGCCTTGCGCAGGCTTCGCTGATCATCATGACCATTGTTGTCGGCGGCGCGTTTCATGTACTGCTCAAAACTGGCGCGGTGCAGGCGCTGATTGCTGTGATCGTGAAGAAGTTCGGCGGCATGGAGTCGATTTTCATCCCCGCGCTGATGCTCGTCTGCGCGCTGATTGCCACCACGCAGAGCGTAACAATCTTCATTGCTTTCACACCGATCATCATCCTCATGGTACGGGCAATGGGCTTTGATTCCATCGTCGGAGCGGCCATTCCGCTGCTGGGCGGCGCCATCGGCTTCTCTACGGGAACGCTCAACGTCTCTTCGACCATCCTCGCACAGAGCATTGCTGAGCTGCCTGCCTATTCCGGCATCGGCTACCGCTTTTTCAGCCTGTTCGTCTACTGGTTCGTCACCAGCATCTGGCTGGTGCGCTATGCCCGCAGCGTTCGTAAAAATCCTCAGCTGAGCCCCATGTACGACCTTGACCTGGCCGACACAAAGAGCATGGAGAACAGCGAGCTCGACAATCACGTTCTTGACTTCCGCAAAGTGCTCAACCTGCTTGCGCTGGTCGTCGCGCTTTCCGTTCTCGTTTACGGCTGCATCAACTGGAAGTGGGGAACGAACAACATTTCGATCGTTTTCCTCTGGCTGGCTGTGGTCAGCGGCCTGATCGGCGGCTTCGCACCGACCGATATCGCCCTGATGTTCATCACCGGCGGACAGAAGCTTCTCGCGACGGCTCTGGTCATCGGTCTGTCGCGCTCAATCTCGATGGTTTTCACAGCCGGCAAGATCATCGATCCCATTGTTCACGGCCTTGTCAGCGTGATGCAGTTTGTGCCTGCGCCCATCCGCGGCATGGCGATGTTCTGGGCGAACATCCTTGTTAACGTACCGATTGTCTCTGCTAGCGGACAGGCTGGTGCCGTCATGCCCATCTTTGCCCCTCTGGCCGACATGGTCGGCATCACGCGTCAGACGGCTGTGCTTGCCTATCACTTTGGCGACGGCTTCTGCAACTACATCCTGCCCTGGAGCTCGGCTCTGATGGGCAATCTGGCTGTTGCGAACATCCCTTACGATCGCTGGATGCGCTTCATGTGGAAACTTTTCATCGTCTGGGTGATTCTCGGCAGTGTGCTTGTGGCCGCAGCTCAGATGATGCACTACGGTCCGTTCTAGTTTTTTTGCGAGCGAACGAACAGGCTCCTGCCGCATGGCCGGCGGGAGCCTGTTTTGAACAGAAGGAGTGAAACAGTATGAACGATATAGAACTGCGGCAGAGAAGCCGAGAGTTTCTTGAAAACAGCAGGGAACGGCTGCTGGACGATTGGCTGAAGCTCATTGCTCAGCCCAGCGTCAGTGAGACAGGAGAGGGGGTTGAAGAGTGCTGCGAGATGATCGCTCAAAAGATGCAGTCGATCGGTATGGAAGTAACCAAACATTCCGTTAAGCCTTACCCTGTGCTTGAAGGCCGCTGGGGACACGATCCACGCAAACGCACGGTCCTGATTTACGCTCATTACGACGTGAAGCCGGTTGCACCGCTTGACCAGTGGCGCACGCCGCCTTTTACGCCGACGATCATTGACGGCAAGGTCTATGGCCGCGGTTCGGCCGACAACAAATCTCCGCTGATGGCGCATCTGGAAGCGATCGACTTCTGGCTGAAAGAGACTGGAGAGCTGCCTGTCAACGTGATCTGCCTGTTCGAAGGCTGTGAAGAAAGCGGCTCTCTCGGTCTGCCTGAGTTTCTGTCGCAGAACCGCGAGCGTCTGAAAGCCGATCTCGTCTTCTTCTCCGACGGACCTAAAGACCCCGGTGGGCTGCCGATTATTGCTTTGGGGTGCAAGGGCTCTCTGGAGATCTCGCTGCGAGTGCGGACGATGAATAAAAATGTCCATTCGCGCTATGCGCCCGTACTGCCGAATGCGGCCTGGCGCCTTGTCGAGCTGTTGAACAAACTGAAAACTGGCGACACTGTGAACGTGCCCGGATTTTACGACAACATTCGTCCCCCGAGAGCTCGTGAATACGAGATCTATTCGGCTATGCCCAGCGCAGCCTCTGATCTGGAGCGGATCTACGATACCAAAGTCGATACTCACGGCTGCGAATTCTATGACCGGCTCAACAATACGCCGACATTCTGCATCACGAAGATCAGCGCCGGAGCCAATGGCGTAGTTCCCGCAGCTGCCGAAGCGACGGTCAACATTCGCCTTGTTCCCGATCAGACCCCGGAAGATGTGTTCGATAAGGTAGAGCGTGCGATTCGCGAACTGGGCTATGATGATGTTGAAGTCAGCGGACGCGGTGAGGGGCTTCCGCCTTCAAAGACTGACGTGGACACGCCATGGCTGCCTGTCATAGAACAGGCTACGAAGGACATTTACGGTCCTTACGTGATCTACCCGATACGCCCGTCAAGCGCGCCTGATTACCTGTGGACCAATGTCCTTGGTCTGCCGGCTATCCAGGTGCGCTGGAGCGATCCAGACTCCGATAACCATGCGCCGAACGAAAAACTTTCTATCAAAGAGTATTTTGACGGCATTGCTCTGACTATCCTCGTGCTCAAACGCATTGCTGATGCAGCTGTTTAATGCAATCAAAAAAGCTCGCTTCACTGCTCAATGGCGGTGAAGCGAGCTTTTATACTGGTTTTCGTTAAAACGGCTAACGTACTTTAGCCGTTTTATAGTGCCGTCAGGCGCATCGAAAACTGCATGAGACAGCGTGGCGCCGATAAGGCGCCGACTGTCGCGCCTGCTTTTGCGACGCGAAGCTAGTCCTTTAGGGGGGCGACCTCGCGATTAGCCTTTTAATCGCGAAAGAGTATTATTAAACGGTGCTATGAAAAGGAATTGCAGTTTCGCTAAACGCTTGCTGGACCGCTGTGAACGTCGGGCTCGGAAGGTGTCTGGGGCTTGAGCAGGTTCACGTCCATATGCGGATAGGCCATTTCGATGCCGGCGTCGTCCAGAGCGTAGAGGAAGTCTTCGCGCAGCTGGCAGGCTACGCCGTAGGCGCTGGCCTGACGCTGGTCGACCCAGAACGAGACGACGAACTCGAGCTCGCTTTCGCCGTATCCGGTCAGACGCACGGTCGGCGCGGGGGATTTGAGCACGTCCGTGTTGGCGTCGAGAACGGCCAGAAGCACTTCACGCAGTCGCCTGGGTGAGGTGCCGTATTCCACGCCTACTTCGATCTTGCTGCGGAGCAGGTGATCGGAAAGGCTCCAGTTGACCAGCTGTTTTTCGAGCAGGTCGCTGTTGGGGATGATGACGTCTCTTCCGTCAAAGGTGCGGATGATCGTAGCGCTGACGCCGATGTCGGACACGGAGCCGAGGACGTCGCCCACTTCGATGACGTTGCCGAGGCGGAACGGGCGCTTGAGCGTCAGCAGGATGCCGCTGACCAGGTTTTTGAACAGGTTCTGCGTGCCAAAGCCGATGCCGATGGCGATGGCGCCGCCGAGGAAGGCGAAGGCGGTCAGCGGGATGCCGACGATGTGCAATGCAGCCAGAAAGATAATCAGGCCGGCCAGGTACGAGAAAAGACGTGTCAGTGACTTCCGGCTCGTCTCGTCGATGTTGAACCGCAGGCGCTCAGCACCCACAGCAGCATGGCGAACGCGCGCCGTGTGCCCCAGTTGCCCAGCACGATGAGGGCGAGCGCGAGCAGGAATTCGCGCAAGCGCACGGCGTAACCGCCGCTTTGCCACAGTTCGGTGCTGAGAAGCCGCTCGCCCTGCGTCTGCCACCAGGCGCGCAGCTTTTCTCTCAGAGGAACGGTCTGATACCTGTCCTGAAGCTCGGCGATGAGGGCGCGTTCCTGGGCTCTGGTGCTGAACACGAGCGCCGAGTAGGCAAGACTGTCGTCAATGCCTGCCTGCAGCGAAGCCCGGTCTTTGACCAGCATGTCCAGCACGGCCGGGGCGGCAGCGCCGGCGTCGATCTGCTTCTGCACGGCAGAAAGCCGTCCCTGGCTGACCTGCATGTCCTTCTGCACCTCGGCAAGCTGCTCGTCAAGCGAGCGCACGCCGTCGCTCAGGTTGTGCATCGCAGCGGGAATGGCGGAAAGGTCGGCAGTGCCGCGGGCGATGTCGTAGCGCAGCGTCCACGCGCGCTTGCGGGCGGCAAGGATGTTCAGCTGTCCCTGCAGGTATTCGAGTTTCTTCCGGGCAGCGTCACGCTCGTCCTCGCGCAGGTCGCGCTCGATAAGCGCCGCGGCGCGCTCATCGCCTCGGGCGGAAGCATACCGCATCTGTGCGGCTTCAAGCTCGTTCAGCGCGTGGATGTAGCTGAGGTTCAGCTGCGCGCGGGTGTCTTCCAGTGCCTTCACGGCGGCGTCGAGCTCGGCGGTCTGTCTCTCGAAGCTTTTCTCTTCCAGGTCGAGATTGTCTCGGATGTAGGCCCGCACGCGGGTATAGCGGTCGCGAGCCAGTTTGCGGATTTCCAGCACCGTGGCGGCATTCCCGCGCTTAAGGTCGGCGAGCACGCATCGGGCACGCGCGGCTTCCAGCAGAAACGCGGCGTCGATCATCTGCCATCGTGTCTGGGGCGTCTCGCCTTTTGCCAGAATGTCGCGGGCCAAACGCCAGGCGGCTTCACGTTCGCTGACCAGATCGTGCGCGTGCTGGGCGGCGGCAGCGGTGTGGTCGAGGTCGTACTGCGCATCGTCTATCTGTTCGGACAGTTCGTCGAGGTGGTCGATATAGGCGTTGTAATAATTGAGCGTGTAGGGCGGCTTTTCCGTCAGCGTCAGTTCGGGGGCGGAAATGTCGGCTCTGCGCTCAGCCAGCATGGCTTCGATGTGCGCCTTGCGTTTCAGAGCGGTGATGATGGCTGGATAGACGTGCTTCAGATCAGCAAGCGTCTCCTTGCGGCGGGCGACAGCCTCTTCGCTCACGCCGAAGCGGGCAGCGGCCAGGCTGTCTTTCAGTCTGTTCCAGTCATCGAGCTGCCTGCCGATCGTTTCGGCGCGGCTGGTGCAGGCCTCAGCGTCGGGATTGGGCTGGTAAGGCGAAACGACGGTATCCAGTGCAGATCGAGAAAATGCGGTCCAGACAGCAGTGTCTTCCGTCACAGTTCCGCCCGTGATGAGTGAAACGGCGTCGGCCGCGCTCGCAGCGCGGGCAAGCGCAAGTGTCAGCAGCAGGATAAGCGCGCAGCGGTTGTTTTTCATACACAGCAGCTCCTGTACGAATTTGATTTCCCAAACAGCCCTGTGGGCAGGACTGTTCGGGGACACGGCCTATGTCACGCCTGCAGGGAATGGTCGTCGTCGCGGCTTGCGGGAACGGGCAGCGGCGCGGATGCCCTGAGCATATTCACGTCCAGGTGCGGGAAGGCCATGGAGATGCCGGCTTCGTCGAAGGCAGTGACGATGTCTTCGCGCACCTGCGATTCGATGCGGTTGCCGGCGACACGGCGCTGGTTGATCCAGAAGTAGAGCGTAAAGTCGAGCGAGCTGTCGCCGAAATTGGCGAAGCATACCCAGGGCTCGGGCTTTTTGAGGATCATGCTGTCTTCCTGCAACGGCTTCAGTACGGCAAGCAGCGTTTCGCGCACCAGCTTGGGCGAGGTGCCGTATTCAACGCCGACGTCGATCTGGCGGCGCTGCATCTGGTCGGACAGGCTCCAGTTGACGAGCTGCTTTTCGAGCAGTTCGCTGTTGGGAATGACGACTTCTTTCTCGTCGAACGTGCGCACCACGGTGGAGCTGATGCCGATGTCGCTGACTTTGCCGATGACGCCGCCCACTTCGACGACGTTGCCGAGGCGGAAGGGGCGCTTGAGCATCAGCAGCAGGCCGCTCATGAGGTTTTTGAACAGGTTCTGCGTGCCGAATCCAATGCCGATGGCGATGGCGCCTCCGAGGAACGCGAAGGCTGTCAGCGGGATGCCGACGATGTGCAGAGCGCCTAAAAAGATGCCGATGCCGGCGGCATACGACAGCAGACGCGACAGCGAACGGTCGCTGGTTTCGTCGATAGTGAACTTTTTGCCCAGCAGCCAGATGAGCATGCTGATGGCCCGTCTCGCTCCCCAGTTGCCCAGGACGATCAGGGCGAGGGCAATGAGGAACTCGCGCAATCTCACGGCGTAGCCGCCGCTTTGCCACAGCTCGGTGTTGAGAACATTGGAGCCGGTGTCGCGCCACCAGACGAGGGCTTTTTCCCAGACAGAAACGGTCTTGTACTTTTGCTGCAGCTCGGCGATGAGGGCGCGTTCCTGCGCGCTGATGCTGAGCAGCGCCGAGACGTAGGTAAGACAGCTGTCGAGGCTGTTCTGCAGCGCTACGCGGTGCTTGCGCAGCACGGGCAGGCTCTTGGGATCGGTATTTTCGGTGTCGATCTGCTTCATGACGTTGGAATGCCGGCTTTGCAGGCTGAGCAGATCTTTCTGCGCGGTGTTCAGCTCTTCGCGCAGCGCGCGCTCTTCGGCGGTCAATTCTTTGACGGTGTCGGGGATGCGGGCCAGGTCGACGGTGCTGCGGGCCAGGTCATAGCGCAGCGTCCACAGCCGTTTGTGCGCGGCAAGCACCACCAGCTGCCCCTGCAGATGATCGAGCTGAAAGCCCAGACGTTCGTGTTCGGCACTGCGCATGTCGCGTTCCATCGCGGCGGCTGCTTTGGCGGCGTCGTCCTTGGCGGCGGCCAGGCGGGCGTTGGCGGCCTGATAGGCGCCCGCGGCAAGCAGATACTGGCGGTTCAACGCCGGGCGCTTGGTCTCCAGCTCTTTGACCTGCGCGTCCAGCTCGGCGACCTGAGCTTCAAAGCCCTTCTCCGTCAGGTCGAGATTGTCTCGGATATAGGTCTGCACGTTGGCTTCGCGCTCGCGTTTCAGCTTGCGCGCAGCCAGCTCGGCGGCGGCGTTGTCTTTGCTGAGGGTTGTGGCCAGGTACTGCGCGCGGGCGCTTTCCAGCAGGTAGGCGGCACCGTTCAGGGCCCACGAAGTGGCGGGCGACTTTTCCTTGGTGTAGTTGTCGCGGGCAAGACGCCAGGCGGCTTCGCGCTCGTCGATCAGCTTTTTCAGGGCTTCGGCCGAGGCGGTGTAGCGGTCGAGGTCGCCCTGAGCCTCTTCGATCTGCGATCTCAGGTCGTCCAGTCGGTCGATGTAGGCGTCGTAATACTTGAGCGAATAGGGCGGCTTGTCGGTCAGCGCCAGTTCGGGCGCGGCCGTGTCGCTTTTCTGTTTGGCCAGCTCATCGTCGATCTGCTGTTTGCGGCTCATGGCGTTGATAATGGACGGATAGGCGTTTTTGAGCACCGTCAGCGTCTCGGTGCGGCGCGTGACGGCTTCTTCGCTGACGCCGAAACGGGCAGCGGCTTCATCGGCCTTGAGCGCCGACCAGTTTTCCAGCAGCTTGCTGATCTCCTCGGCGCGGGCAGTGCACGAAGCAGCATCGGGCAGCGGCTCGTGAGGCTGTGAGGGCTCACTTGAAATGCGCGGGGCGGGCGCGGCGGCGTCTGATGAGGCCGCCGCACTCCCTGCCGTGCTGGCAGCTCCCCCGGTAAGGACGGTGACGGCGTCGAGGGCGAACGCCTGTGTTGCAAACGCGAGCAGTGCGAGCAGCGTCAGCAGTTTTTTTCTGTTCGTGTTCATTTGGGACACCAACTCCTGTTTCCAAAAATAGTCGTTTGCTCATTATAAAGCTTCGTGCTCCAAAATGCGAATCGTATAAAAATCCCTGCTCTCCTCTTGACCTGGAGCGCGCTCCAGGTGGTATGCTTATATCCATCTGTTATAATAGTCCAAGGGGAACAATCTCAAATATTCCGGGGGGAAGCAAACAATGGACAAGAAATCTGTCGTGTATTTTGCGCCGTTTACGGCAGCCGTCAGCAAGGTGGACGTGCTGAAGAAAGCGATCGAGGCTGTCGATTTCGGCAAGACAGTGAAGAAGGACGACCTCACCGCCGTCAAGCTTCACTTCGGTGAGAAGGGCAACGACACCTACATGCGTCCCATCTTCATCCGCGCCGTCGTTGACGAGATCAAAAAGTGCGGCGGCAAGCCCTTCCTCGTCGACAGCAACACGCTCTACGTCGGCAGCCGCAAGAACGCCGTCGATCACCTGATCACCGCCATCGAGAACGGCTTCGGCTACGCCCAGGTCGGCGCGCCGCTGATCATCGCCGACGGCCTCAAGAGCAACGACTTCCGTGAGGTCGAGATCGACGCCAAGCACTTCAAAAAAGTCGAAGTGTCGTCCGCCATCGCCGAGGCTGACGCGCTGATCGTCGTGTCCCATTTCAAGGGCCACGTTGCGGCTGGATTCGGCGGCACGATCAAGAACCTGGCCATGGGCTGCGCTCCCGCGCGCGGCAAAAAAGCCCAGCATCAGGTGCGCCTGTCCGTCGACGAAGAAAAGTGCATCGGCTGCGGCAAGTGCTTCCGCAACTGCCCCGGTCATGCCATCAGCATGGTGAAGGCCGACGGCGGCAAGACCGTTTCGCGCGTCGATCCCAATCCCTGCCTGGGCTGCTGCGAGTGCATGACCGTGTGCCCCACGGGCGCCGTCAGCATCGCCTGGACCGGCCCTGACGACATGGCCAATTTCAACGAGCGCATGGCTGAATACGCCTGGGGTGCTGTAAAGGACAAGAAGCGCGTCATCTACATCAACGTGATGATGGACATCACGCCGCTGTGCGACTGCTGCGGCTGGAGCGACACGCCCATCGTCCCCAACATCGGCATTGCCGCCAGCACCGACCCCGTGGCGCTCGACAAAGCCTGCTACGACATGGTGACGCAGATCGCGGGCTCGGAGGTGGAGCACCACCATTTCCACGCCGGCGACGACAAGTTTGCCATGCTTCACCCGATCACGCGTCCGCACTCCCAGTACGAGCACGGAGAAGCCATCGGCATGGGCAGCCTTGACTACGAGCTGGTGAAGATCGACATCGCCGAGGGCGAAGGGGAGTAAAGGGCAATTACGAATTCGTAATTAATAATAAGCAATCAAAAAAACAAAAGAATGGCCATAAACAAAGAGGCTGTGTCAAAACTCGAAACTATGTTTGAGCATTAACTTAAAAGACGACAGAACGTCGGCTCAAATTCCTGAAATTTGGAATTAGAACCGACGTTCTGCTGTAAAAAATTACCTTGATTTTGGTTTTGAGACAGCCTCTTTGTCATTACCGTTCTTCCAGGAACGGCTCGCCATAGGGGTTGAGGTGGACCATGACGTGCTTGATCTTGGGGAATTCGTGCTCCAGGGCGTTGTGGACGTTGCGCCCGATGTCGTGAGCCTCGCTGAGCGTCAGCTGAGCGTCGGCGCTGACTTCGATATCGACGTACAGCCGTGAGGCGAACTCGCGCGCGCGGAGCAGGTCGACCGACCTCACGCCTTCGATCCCTTCGGCGCATTCGCGCAGAGCCTGGAGCGTGGCGGCATCGCAGGAATGATCGACGAGCTTGTCGACGGCCTCGCGAAAGATGCTGACTGCTGCCTTGACGATGAAAATGCAGATCACGGCGCTGGCAGCCGGTTCCAGCGCAGGCAGACCGGCACGAGCTCCTCCGATGCCGATCAGCGCGCCCACGGACGACAGCGCGTCGCTCCGATGATCCCACGCTTCGGCGCGCAGAGCCGACAGGCCGGTGCGCTTGGCGGCGCGGATGACAAACTGGTACATCCCTTCCTTGACAACGATCGAAACGACAGCGGCGACGAGGGGCAGCAGGCCCGGAGCGGCAGAAGTCCTGTACGCGCCGGAGACGAGCGAACGCGCCGCTTCAAAGCCGATGCCGCCTCCGGCTGCCAGCAGCAGCGCGGCAAGAAAAAGCGCTGCGATGCACTCCAGCCGCTCATGTCCGTAGGGGTGCGAGTCGTCGGCTGGGCGTTCGCTCAGCCTCACGCCGCCGGCTGCGACGAGGCTGCCGAGCACGTCGGAGGCTGAGTGGACCGCGTCGCTGATCATGGCGCTGGAATGTCCGATCACTCCGGCGAACAGCTTGAACGCAGCCAAAATGAAATTTCCTGCGGCGCAGACGGCCGACACGCGCGCGGCGCTGCCTGCTTCAAAAAAATGTAAAAATCCCATAAAGAACGCTCCTTTCGGGGCTGCCTGCGGAAAACGCCTAAAAAAATCCGCGGGGCAGTCATACACTGTCCCGCGGAAAAACGTTCCCGCTGCCGAATAGGCCCGGCCTGCCCCCGAAAAAGGGGACAGCCTGCTCAGTTTTTTATCGTTTCGAGCATGGTACCAGAGCGCCTCGGGATTAGTCAAGACGTACTGCTAAACGATCCCCAGCGCTTTCAGCAGTCCCGCCAGGCCTTCGCCGGCCACATCGTGGACGATGCGTCCCTCGTCGTTGAAATAATAGAAATTCATGACTGAGAACGAGAATTTCTTTCCTGTCGGCGCAAGTCCCATGAACTCGCCCAGATGCGTGCCCGAGCATGTCCACCAGACGGCGGCCTTGTCAGCGCAGGCAGCGATGTCCTCCATGTGCCACTGCACATCAGGGAACGAGGCCCGCATGAGACGCACCACCTCAAGGTATCCTTTTCCTCCATAAAGCGGCTCGGGCGACACAGGAGTGAAAAACGGCGCGTCGGCCGCGACAAGCTCGTTCGCCAGCGTCTCATCGCAGGTGTTGATCGCCGTCTCAAAGCGCTTCATCGTGTTTGTGTTGCGTTCTGCAAAGTCCATCGATATCCCTCCTGTTTTTAGATGCGTATGATTGTGCCACAGTCTCCAGCTCAGTGCAACCTCCGCTTGACGAAAGCTCTGCTCGCGGGTAGGATAGCGCTATCTTTCTAAAAAGAAGGCGATTTTCATGAATTATCCGCGGCGTATCGCGCGTGCAGTGATCGGGCTGATCATTTTCGGCTGCGGTTCGTGCTGCAACATCCAGGCCAATATCGGCTACGGCGCGTGGGAGGCGTTCAGCATCGGCGTGGGAGCGAAGCTCGGGCTCAGCTTCGGCACGGTTTTGCAGGCGTCAGGACTGGTCATCCTGATCATTGACCTGCTGCTGCGCGAGACGATCGGGCTGGGCACGCTGCTTGACATCTACATCGTCGGCGCGACGGCCGATCTGCTGCGCGGCTCCGGGCTCGTGCCGGTGATGACGTCGTTTCCGGCGGGCGTTGTGATGCTGCTCTGCGGTCAGCTGCTGCTGGCGGTCGGCAGCTATTTCTACATCAGCGCGGGCTTGAGCTGCGGACCGCGCGACGCGCTGATGGTGGCGCTGTGCAAGCGCTTTCCCCGTACGCCGGTAGGCGTGATCCGCTTTTTTATCGAAGGCGGCGCGCTGCTCACGGGCTGGCTGTGCGGCGCGAAGATCGGCATCGGCACGCTTATCGCTGTTTTCGGCATCAGTTTTTTGATCCAGGCGGTGTTTGCGGTCATGAAGTTCGACGTGAGTTCTGTGAAGCACGAAAGCCTGATCACGACGGCGCGCAATCTGTTCAGACGATAAAAAATTTCTCCCGGTCCATGTGCGGCCGGGAGAATTTTTTTTATTTATTCGTGCGCCGGCTCCGCGTTTCCGTGCAGGCGCGCGGCGGCGAAGCTCGCAAAGGCGGCCGCGGCGGGGGAGAGCAGTTCTCCGGGCGGCGTCGCGGCGCCGATCTCCACCGTCTGAGGCGGATCGAGCGGCAGACCGACGACGTTCAGCCCCGCCGGACAGCGGTGCAGGCCATTCATCATCGCCACGCCGAGCCCGGCCTCGACCATCGCGAAGGCGGCGTCGGTGTCGCTCGTGGAACAAACGGCTGCCGGCTTTACGCCGAGAGCGGCAAGCAGACGCGAGTTGTCCGTTTCGCGTCCCGGGTACATCTCGATGTAGGCTTCGCTCTCAAGCTTGCGGACAGGAAAAGAATTTTTCGCGGCCGCAGGGTGCGACGCGGGCAGCCAAAGCACGAGCGAGTCGGTCAAAAGCGGCGTCCACTCGCAGGGCTCGCAGCGGCGGCTGATCACGCAGAAGTCGGCTTCTCCGCGAGCGACACGCTCGGCCAGCTCGCTGCTCAGTCCCTCGACGAACGACACGGACACGCCTGGATGATCGCGCCGAAATTCCGCTGCCGCCAGCGCCAGCCGCGGATAAAAGGCGCTGTATGCCGTCCCGATAGTGATATGCCCGATCTCGACGCCGCGAAAACGCGCTGCCGTTTCTTCCGTGCGCGCGGCTGCCCGAAGAAGCTCACGCAGCATCGGCAGCAGCGTTTCGCATTCCCGTGTCGGCGCCACGCCCGAGCGGCTGCGTCTGAGCAGAGGAACGTCCAGTTCTTCCTCGAGCGAGGCCATGGCACGGCTGATTCCCGAAGGCGTATAGCCCAGTTCCGCGGCTGCGGCGGTGATGCTGCCCGTTTCCAGAGCCCGCAGCAGCGCCGCGCATTTTTTCGTGTCCATTTCATCGAGCCCCTTTTGTTTTTGAATTATGGACGCTGTTTTCCTCCTGGCTCATTTGCCAGTCAGATTTCGTCCTTCCACGGATACAGCTCAGGCGCGATGGCGGCGTAGCGCCGGTACATGTCCGTGATCCGCCGCCATGAGGCGCGAATGCGCTCATGGCTGATGCGGCCGCTGTCGACAAGGGCGCGCAAAGCTTTGAACGTACGTTCGGCCAGCTCGGGGCCGTAGACGTCGCTGCTGACGAAGAGCAGGATGTCGGCGCCTGCGTTCACTGCCAGTTCGACTGTCTGCTCGATCGTGTAATGGTCTGTCACAGCGCCCATCAGCAGTGAGTCGGTGACGATCACGCCGTCAAAACCGAGCAGGCCGCGCAGCAGATCTGTCGTGACTTTGGGCGACAGGCTGCCGGGCAGTGCAGGATCGAGACGGGCATGGAACAGGCTGGCTGACATGATCATGCCCGGCCAGCCGGAAGCGATCGCGTCGACGTAGGGAAAAAGCTCGCGCTTCTGCCATGTGTGCGTGATGTCGGTCGTGCCCAGGTGCGAGTCGGTGCGCGAGCTGCCGTGGCCGGGAAAGTGCTTGAGCGCGGGGATGACGCCCTGCGCTGTCAGCCCCGCCCCGAACGCCTGTGCATGAGCCGACACGGTGCGCTCGTCGGTGCCGAAGCTGCGCCCCAGCGCTCCGATGATCGGGCAGCCAGGATTGACGTTCACGTCGACGACAGGCGCGAAGTCGACGTGGATGCCCAGCTTTCGCAGCTCACGCCCCAGCTTCTCGGCCGTTTCATGCGTCTGAGCCGGACTTCCCAGCCCCAATTCCCGAGCCGAAGGCAGATCAAAAAATCCTTTTCCGGGCCAGAGGCGCCGCACGCGCCCGCCTTCCTGATCGACGGCGATCAGAAACGGGCCAGGCGCGGCTTCGGTCAGCGTTTGCGTCAGCCGTTTGAGCTGTGCGGGAGAGGCGACGTTCATATCGCTGCCGTCGGGCTTCCTGTTAAACAGCGTGACGCCGCCCACGTGTCCCTTTCGCACCAGATCGAGGAATGGATCGTCTGCGGTCAGTTCGGTTCCGTCGAAGCTGAACATCAGCATCGAGCCGATCATCATATCGGTCACGGGCTCGTTCGGCTGAGTCATCTCAGCAGCAGCAGACAACGCCAGCATCAGCGCGAGCGCTGCGCCTGTGAAAAGCGTGATAAGCCGTTTCGTCATCGTCTTCGCTCCTTTTTGTTGCGGTCATGATGTCTGCATGGATCGTCCAGCTGATTGTACTACATTCCCGGAAAGTTACGTAATTTCTCCCATTGACGAGGTACGAACCCGAATTTATAATCAGATCAGCGTTTAATGTCTGTACAAAAGATGTTTTTTTAAGTGATCAAGAGGAGGATGTGTGCATGAAGATGAAAAAATGGCTGCGCGCGCTTGGCGCGTTCGTCTGCTTCACGATGTTGTGCGTCCCGTCGCTGGCCGAAGGTCCGTGGGACTGGGGCGCGCCGGATACAACGGAGCGCGAGTGGACGATCATGGCGTTCATCAACGGCGACAACAACCTGGAACAGGCAGCGCTTGACGACCTGAAAGAGATGGAAGCCGGCTTGCCCGCGGACGCGAAGATGGACGTGATCGTGCTGCTCGACCGCGCCGATGGGTATTCCACCGCGCTGGGCGACTGGAAGGGCGCGCGCGTCTACCGCGTGCGCAGCTCGGCCGCGCCAAAACCGGCTCCCGCGGCCCAAACGCCGGCGCCTGCCCCTGCTCCCGCGCCTAAGCCCGACGCCGCCCCGGCTCCGGCCCCTGCGCCTAAGCCCGAACCTGCGCCCGCCCCTGCTCCGGCTCCCGAGCCTGCTCCGGCTCCTGCGGCAGACGCCAAGCTGGCGCCGAGCCTGACGGAGCTGTTCATCCGCAATGCGTTCGAGACACCTGCCGAAACTGTTTTTATGGACAAAGCCGACGGCGGAGCCGCTCCCGCGGAAAAGCCGCTTTCGTCCGAATTGATCGCCGAGCTGGGCCCCGTTGATATGGCCGACGCCTCGCTCGTCGCGCAGTTTGTCAAGACTGCCACGGCCAAGTTCCCCGCCAAAAAGACGGCGCTGGTGATGTGGAACCACGGCGGCGGCTGGAAAGGCATGTCCAACGACAACAGCACCAAGGGCGAGATGAAGCTGGCCGCGTTTGAGAAGGCACTGGCTGAGATCGCGCCCCTGCAGCCGGGCGGCAAGTTCGAGCTGCTGCACTTCGACATGTGCCTGATGGGACAGTCGGAAGTGATCGCCGCGTGCGCGCCATATGGCCGCTACATGCTGGCGTCCACGCCCGTGGAGCCCGCCATTGGCATGGATTACGACCGTTATCTGCCGCTGTTTGCCGCCGGCAAGGCCACCGATGAGATCGTCACCGAGGGCGTGCACCTGGGCTGTCAGAACTTCCTCAACTACGACCTGCTCGGCGCGTCGCTGTCGGCGTATGACCTGAGCCGGGCCGACCGCTTCCTGCGCGCCTGGAAAAAGTTTGCCGACGGGCTGGCGCCGCTTGCCGAGGCCAACTGGGCCGACCTGACGCGCTCGTTCTATTACGCGCTCAACTATGGCCCCGAGGGCGAGGATCAGGCAAAGGCCGAGGCGTTCTCCAGCGTGGACTTGAGCGACTGGCTCGACCTGATCAAGCGCCTGCCGTTCGCTGCTCCGCTCAAACGCGACATCGAAGACCTTAAGCGTGCCGGCGAGGGGCTGACCATCGCCACCGAGACGGGACCGGCGCTTGAAAAGTGTAGCGGCCTGTCGTTCTACGCGCCCCTTCGCGGCGCCAACCTGCGGCCCGAATACGCGGAGACGACGTTTGACAAGACCGTCGGCTGGTCGCGCGTGCTCAACGCCGCTTACGCCCGTCAGGCCGTCGAAGGCATGGAAAAGCCGAGCGTGACGAGCGTCGAGATCGGCGCGCCCGTCGCCAAGCCCGGCGTCACGTCTCCCAAGGGCGGCGCCGACTTCACGATCACGCCCGCCGACAAAATCGTCCCGCTTTCCGGCGGCGACATGCGCGGCACCTACGTGAAGATCACGGTGGAGGGCAAGAGCATCCTGCGCGCCTGGGCCAGCTTCGCCGTGAGCCAGGGCGAAGGCCAGCCCATGTACATCACGACCAATCAGATCCTGCACAACGAGCACATCGACGCGTCTCAGGACGAGCGCGTCTTCCCGCGTTTTGCCGACGGAAAGAACGAGCTGCTTTATCAGTTCGGCGGCGTTGGCTACCAGTTCTACGACGACGATAAGAAAGCCGCGATGCTGACGGTGAATTACACCAACGTCTCCGACAACGAATATTTCGTGCGCGGCTTCTACTCCGACCCCACGACCGGCGGCGAGAAGCAGGTCATCATCAAGCTCGACACGCGCTATAACGTCGTCAAGACAATGCTGGCCCTCGACGGCAAAACGATCGCCAACATCGTGCCCAGGCCGGAAGGCCAGTTCACGCCCATCCTTGACGTGATCAAGGACAGCCGCGTGCAGAAAACGCGCAGCCCGAACACCCTGAAATGGGGCAGCGGCCTGAAAGTGTGCTACTCGTTCTATCCCAAGGACGCCCGCGCCTGCGTGCTGGCCCGCGCCGAGTCGATCGGCGGCGTGGGATCGTATCACATGAGCCGCGTGCTGCCCGTGGGCGAAAACACCGATCTCAGACCCTACGTGAACAACAGCACCGGCGAAAACCTCGAGAAGCTCGCCGGCACGTTCATGGCCATGAGCGCGGTGCCCATGGCGAACGGCAAGGGCATGACGATCGCTCCCAACGGCATGAGATGGGAGATCGGCCTTGCCCAGGTGGGCAAGGAGCAGACGCTCAAGCTGACCCTCACGGCGCCCGCCGGACAGGAAGAACACCTCGTCTCGGTCACGCCCGTCGGTCTGCCGATGCTCTCGCTGTATCACCTCGACAAGAAGGGCATGGCGACGATCGACGGCCGCTATTACATGGTCAAAGTCGGCTCGGGCGACCAGTTCTTCTGGCGGCTCGTCGACGCCACGACGAGCGCGCCGACGCTGCTGACGCCTGTCAACGACACGACGTACCCCAAAGACTGGATCGTCGGCAACTGGAAGGGCGATGCCGGCTCCACGCTTGCCACGAACAACGGCGCCTTCAGCCTGAAAAACGCAAGCGGCGCGACTGTGGCTCTTGGCGCGCGAAAGACCGTCGGCGGTTTTGTTCAGGTGATCAACCCCAACTCCAAACAGGAGTACTACTTCGCCGGCGTACTTTCCGAGGGCAAGCTGATCCTCACCGACCTTTCCAGCGGCACGGCCGAAGTGTTCACCAGGGGCGAAGCTCCCGGCTGGCCAGGCCCGCAGCCGCCGGTCACGCAGCCTCAGCCCGGTCCTCAGAACCCCTGGCCGAATCCGCAGCCGCAGCCCGGACCTCAGAACCCGTGGCCCAACCCGCCGCAGCAGTACAGCCTGACGGGCATTTGGATGGAAAACGGCTCCGCTTACGCCAGGGCGCTCGCGTTCGAGCCCGGCGTCTACAGCATGTACTACGGCCAGAACATCATTCAGATGGGTACCGTGCAGCTGAGCGGCAATCCGTACAGCGGACAGCCGGTCATGTGGTTCGGTCAGGTGACGATGGGAATGCCGGTGGGCGTCCAGTTCCAGAACACGATCCGCCTGATCGCGCCCAATCAGATGCTGATCACCTACGGCGACACCGGCCAGACGTATGTCTACGTGCGCATTCGCTGACGCGCGGGGAGGCTGACGCATGAAAAAGATCATCTCATTCGCGCTCGTGTTCATCGCGCTGCTGGCGTGCGCGGCTTTCGCTGAAAACGCGGACGTCAACGCGCCGCAGAGCGATGGGGCGGCGCTGGAAAAATCGCTTCCCGCCCCGGCGGCAAACGGCGATCAGGAGGTCAGAGTCGATCTGAAAGCGATGACGCGCGCGCTTGCGGACGCGCCCGAAGCCGCCGCCGCTCCGGCCAAGCCGCTTTCGGGCCTGTGGGCTGTGGGCGGACACGCCTACCTCGGCGCCTATTCCTTCGACGGCGGCATGTACCGCATGTTTTTCGACTGCCAGTTCGTCGAGCAGGGCACGTCGGTCTTCCACGGCGATCCGTGGTCCGGCCAGCCCGTGCGCTGGACGGGGAAAGTCGTCCACGGGGAGAACGTCGGCGCTGAGTTCAGCAACGTCGTGCAGATGATCGGCCCCGGTCAGCTGGCGATCCTGTATGGCAGCAATCCCAGCCTGGGCCCGGTGATCTTCAATCCGGTGCAGCTCCGCTTCCCGATGCCCTGATCCCCGACGTCGCATTCATCGTTCCGCGATCCCGCGCTCTTCTCCTTTGGAAGGGCGCGGGATTTTTCATACCGGCCGGAAGGATGATTAGACGCGCCACGGTTCGTTGGTTATACTTGCACTAAAGTTTGTGAAATTCTGACGACGATCCGAAAAGGAGGTTTTGAACATGAAAAAACGCTTTGCGGGTTTCCTCGCCGCGCTGACGGCGCTGGCGCTGCTGGGCGCGCCGTGTCTGGCCGAGGCGTGGAGCTTCGGCGAGGCAGACGCGGGCGAGCGCGAATGGACGATCATGGCGTTCGTCAACGGCGACAACAATCTCGAAGCGGCGGCGCTGGCCGACCTGCTGGAGATGGAAAAAGGGCTGCCCGAGGGCGGCAAAGTCGATGTGATCGCGCTGCTCGACCGCTCCGACAAATACTCAAAGGAGCTGGGCGACTGGTCGGGCGCGCGAGTGTTCCACGTGCGGCGTTCGGCGGACGAAAACGCGCTCGCTTCGGAGCAGTTGGCCGATCTGGGGCCGCTCGACATGAGCGACGCGAACACGCTGGTTTCGTTCGTCAAAGCCGCGACGGCGAAGTTCCCGGCGAAAAAAACGGCGCTGGTGATGTGGGACCACGGCGGCGGCTGGGGCGGCATGTCGTCCGACGAAGGAGCGAAGGGTGCTGACGGCAAGATTCCGCAGATGAGCCTGGCCGCGTTTGAAAAAGCCCTTGCCGAAGTTGCCCCCATGCAGCCGGGCGGCGCGTTTGAGCTGGCGCACTTTGACATGTGCCTGATGGGCCAGGCGGAAGTGGCCGCCGCGTGCGCCCCCTACGCGCGCTGGATGCTGGCGTCCACGCCTGTGGAACCGGCGCTGGGCATGGATTACGCCAAGTTTTTGCCCCTGTTCGTGGCCCAAAAGCCAACCGACGAGCTGCTGACCGATGCGGTGCATTCCGGCTGCCAGAGCTTCCTCGACGGCGGGCGCACCGACGCGTCGCTGTCGGCCTACGATCTGAGCCGCGTTGAGCGGCTGACGCGGAAGTGGCGCAGTTTTGCCGACGCTCTGCTGCCGCTGGCCGCCGAGAACTGGGCGGAGCTGACGCGCTCGTTTTACTGGTCGCAGAACTACGGGCCCGAGGACGACGAAAGCCGCGGCGCCGATGCCATCGCCAGCGTCGACCTGAACGACTGGCTGTCGCGCCTGGGCAAGCTGCCGCTTGGACAAAAGCTCGCCCGTGAGATCGACGACCTGCGCCGCGCCGGCGAGGGGCTCACGATCGCCTCCGAGAGCGGCCCCAGTCTGCCGCGCTGTACCGGACTGTCGTTTTACGCGCCGCTGCGCGAAAAGAACTTCCGCGCCGACTACGCGGAAACGGCGTTCGACAAGGCGACCGGCTGGTCGGACACGCTGCGCCTGATCTACGCCGCGCAGGGCGAACATGGCATGGAAGCCCCGCGCGTGACCGGCATCGAGATCGGCTCGCCCGTCGCCAAAGCCGGCGTGTCCCATCCCAAAAGCGGCGCCGACTACACGATCACTCCCGCCGCATCAGTGACGCCGCTTTCAGGCGGCGACAGGCGCGGCTCCTACGTCAAGATCGCGATCGAGGGGCGGCACATCCTGCGCGCCTACGTCAGTTTCGCCATGGCCGAGAGCGCCGGCGGGCCGTACACCATTTACACCCACCAGATCCTGCACAACGAACACCTCGACGAAGCTCAGGAAAAAAGCGTCTTCCCCACCTACACCGACGGCACAAACGAGCTGCTCTACCAGTTCGGCGGCGTCAGACACCTGCTGTGTGACGACGAAGGCCGGACCGCGCCCGTTACCGTCAACTATCTGCGCCTGTCTTTCACCGAATACGCGCTGCGCGGCGTGTATGCCGACCCCGTCGTTGGCGAGCGCAGCGTCGTGCTGACCGTGGACGCGCGCTACAACGCCCTCAGAAACCTGACGGCCGTGGATGCCGGAGGCGTGGCGGCCATCGCGCCGCGGCCTGAGGGAGTGTTCACGCCGGTGCTCGACGTGATCGAAAACGGGCAGATCGTCCACCGCCGCGGCCCCGTCTCGCTGAAATGGGGAACTGGCCTGAGCGTGGCCTACGAGATGTACCCCAAAGGATCGTTCGCTGCCGTGCTGGCGCGGGCCGAATCGCTGGGCGGCGCCGGGGGCACGCTGATGAGCCGCCGCCTGCCCGTGGCCGAGAACGCGCAGCTGGGCCCGCACCAGGCAAACGCCCGCGCGCACCTGGATGACCTGAAAGGCATGTTTTTCACGCTCGGCGCCGTGCCGCGCGCTTCCGGCAAGGGCATGATGATCGCCCCTACCGGCTCGCACTGGGGTTTTGCCCCCAGGAAAGACGGCACCATGGGCGTGATCGTCATCACGCCGCGCGAGACGAAGAGTTACCGCTTCGAAGTCACGTCTGTGGAACTGCCGATGATGACGCTGTATCACCGTGACAAGCGCGGCCTGCCGCAGATCGACATGCGCTTCTTTGCCGTGCGCGTCGATAACGGCGGCAAGGCGTTCTGGAGCCTGATGGACAGCACGACGGGCGCCCCCATCCTGCTCATCCCGCAAAACGACGTGATGTGCCCGCCAGGCTGGCTGAACGGCCTGTGGACGGGCGACAATGGCTCGTACCTGGCCGCCAGCGACAACAAGTTCATGCTCAAACCGCGTGTCGGCGCAGCAATCACCGGCACCTATGAAAACACCGGCGACGCTGTGCGCGTGACTGACACAGCCGGCGGCAAACACTTCTACAACGGTTTTGTCGATGAGGGCAAACTGGCGCTGACCGATATGCTGGCCGGCACGGTAGAGATCTTCACGCCCGGTGAGAAGCGTCCGGATGCGCCGCGCCCGACCTCAGCACCTCCTGCTGTGCCGAAGCCGCCGCGCCCGCGTCCGTCTGCCGTTCCCCCGACAGTGATCCAGAAGGCGCAGACGGCGAAGATCGAAGGCACCTGGGAGCTTGCCAACGCTCCCGCGGCCGACCGCATCACCTTCGGCGCCGGGCGTTATACCCGCGTCACGCTCGGCCGCGTCGAGACGGGGACCTACGTTCTCTCCGCGCCGCCGCGCAACGGAAAAGCCGTTTACATCTCCGGCGTCATCACCGGCGGTCAGTTCCGCGGCATGAGCTACCGCAACACCCTGCGCATGATCGGCCAAAACCGCATGATCATCACCTTCGGCGCCGACGGCCAGTCGTCCATGTTCGTGCGGACGAAGTGAGGACAAAACTGTCACAAGAGAAAAAACAACCGGGCATCGCCGCTTTAAAACGGCGATGCCCGGTTTTCTCATGATCTTCTACTCTTGGTTTGTGTCGATTTTAAAATTTGATTCCAATTATCAATATCCTAATTCTAATGCTGAATTAGTCCTTCCGCGCGATGCCCGGCGTGGTCATCTGCTCGGGCGAGAGCACGCGGTCGACTTCTTCGGGAGTCATGTGGCCCTTTTCGAGGACGATGTCGCGGATGGGGCGCCCCGTCTTGTAAGCTTCCTTGGCAAGATTGGCGCTGGCTTCGTAGCCGATGTGCGGGAGCAGGGCGGTGATGACGCCGACGCTGCGGTGCAGCCAGTAGCTGCACTGTTCCTCGTTGGGCTCGAGGTCCTTGAGGAGCTTGTCGTTGAACGTGTCGACGGCGTTGGCAAGGTAGTTCATGCTGTTGAACATGTTGAAGGCCATGACCGGCTCCATGACGTTCAGCTCGAACTGGCCGTTCTCAACGGCCAGGGTGACGGCGAGATCGTTGCCGATGATCTGATAGCAGGTCTGATCGAGCACTTCGGCGATGACGGGGTTGACCTTGCCGGGCATGATCGAGCTGCCGGGCTGGCGCATGGGCAGCTTGAGCTCGGAGAGGCCGCAGCGGGGGCCGGAGGCCATGAGGCGGAAGTCGTTGGCCATCTTGATCAGCACGAGCGCCACGTTGCGCAGCGAGGCGCTGATGTCGGCGAAGCAGTCGGTGTTGTTGGTGGCGTCGATCATGTTGGCGGCGGTGCGGTAGGTCTCGCCCGTCACCTGCGACAGACGCTGCGCTACGTTTTTGATGTACTCGGGTTCGGCGTTGAGGCCAGTGCCGATGGCGGTGCCGCCCATGTTCATGGTGTGCACGCTCTCAATGGCCAGGCCGATGCGGTAGATGCCGCGGCGAACGGCTGAGGCGTAGCTGGCCATCTCCTGGCCCAGCGTGATTGGCACGGCGTCCTGAAGGTGGGTTCTTCCCATCTTCATCACGTGATCCCACTTGGCGGCCTTCTCTTCAAGGCCCTCGGCCAGACGAGTCAGCGCGGCGACGACTTTCTTGCTCTTGGCCGACAGGCACACCTTGATGGCGGTGGGGAAGGCGTCGTTGGTGGACTGTCCCATGTTGGCGTCGTTGTTGGGCGAGATGATGTCGTAGCGGCCTTTTTCCATGCCGACGAGCTCGAGCGCGCGGTTGGTGATGACCTCGTTCATGTTCATGTTGATCGAGGTGCCCGCGCCGCCCTGGATGGGGTCGATCGGGAACTGGTCGTCGTGCTTGCCGGCGATCACTTCGTCGCAGGCTTTGACGAGGGCTTCTTCCACCTTGGTGGCCATTCTTCCGGTGTGCATGTTGGCCATGGCGGCGGCCTTCTTCACCTGAGCGAGCGCGACGATCAGGTCGTGATCAAGGTGCTGGCCCGTGATCTTGAAGTTCTCGATGGCGCGCACGGTCTGGACGCCGTACAGGGCGTCAGCCGGCACCTGCATGTCGCCGAGCGAGTCGTGCTCGATACGGTAAGCGTTAACGTTCTCTGTCATTTTCCAATTCCCCCAAAAGTTTTTATGAAAATTTTCGCGGGCAGAACAATTCTGTCCGCAATGTTCGCAAAACAAGTTACGATTTTCACATGACGTTATAACAAGAGCGGCGCCGCTTGTCAAGGTCGACGGGCACAAGTCTGAGAAGTACAAAAATTCTTGACAGTCGAATTGTTGGAGACGGTTATTTCTGTGTCGATATGGTCTCTTTTGACAGTAGGAAATGATTTACGCTGCGCTTTTTTTCTGATATAAAGGGTACGTAACGCTTGTTTTTTCAAAAAATCTTGGAAGGGTGGAGAAATCTCATGTTCCGCAAAACGTTCAAAGTCCTGTCAGCTCTGCTGGCGCTGGCGCTGCTGTGCAGCGCTTCTCTGGCGGCTGATCCTGCGCCGAAGCCGGCGGAGGAAAAGAAGCCCGATCTGTTCTACTGGACGCCGACGCGCGGCAAGATCCTCGTGCGCAAGCCGTTCACCACGCGCTTTGCCGCGCACGGCCGCTATGTCGTCATCGGCGACAACCAGTATTCGGCGGCGGCCGGATTCAAGATCCTCGACCGCGGCGGCAACGCCTTTGACGCCGCTGTCGGCATGGCCGCGGTGATGAGCATGACCTATCCGAAGATGAACGACTTCTTCGGCGGAGATGCGATGATCATCGTCTATTCGGCCAAGGACAAAAAGGTCATCACCTACAACGGCACCGGCTGGGCGCCGAAAAAGGCGAACATCGACACGTACATCGAGAAGGGCGGCATCCCTGATCACGGCATCCTCTCCGTTGAGATCCCCGGCAGCTTCTCCGGCTGGATGATACTGCTCCAGGATTACGGCACCAAGCCGCTGTCTGAGATCCTTGAGCCCGCCGTCGATCTGGCGGAGCGCGGCTACTTCCTGACGCAGAACATGGCCCCCAGCAAGAACGACTGGAAGAACTTCAACGACGAGGCCAAATCCGTCTACGGCCGCGAGGACCGTCCGCTGAAATACGGCGAGCGTGTCAAAAATCCCCATCTGGCACAGCTGTTCCGCGAAGTGGGCGCGCTGGGCTACAAAGAGGCTGAGGATTATTTCTACCGCGGCCCCGTGGCGAAGGAGATCGCCGCGCTGTCGAAGGAGCTCGGCGGCCTGATCGAGTATGAAGACCTCGCCGACTTCCGTGCGGAAAAGGTCGATCCGCACAGCACCAATTTCCACGGCATCGACGTGTTCGTCTGCCCGCCCAACAGCCAGGGCTGGGTGCTGCTGGAGGCGCTCAACATCCTCGAAGGCTATGACCTCAAGGCGATGGGGCACAACAGCGCCGCCTACATCGACCTGATCACTCAGACGATGAACGCCGCTCTTCAGGACCGCAATCACTTTGTGGCCGATCCCCGCTTCCACAAGAACCCGATGGCGCTCATCAGCAAGGAATACGCCGCCAACCGCCGCAAGGATCTGCATCCCGGAACGGCGATGGACGGCGACATCCCAGTCGGCGCGCCCGATCCCGCCACCTACGGCGACGTGACCTACGGCAAGCAGGGCGATACCACCTTCATGGCCGTGGCCGACGATCAGGGCAACATCGTTGCCTGCACCACCAGCCTGTGCACCGGCATGGGCTCGCATATCATGGTGCCCGGGCGCGGCTTCATGCTCAACAGCCGCATGAGCTACTTCTTCCTCGATCACGACCTCGCCAACTTCCTCGAGCCGCGCAAGCGCACGATCCAGACGATCACGCCCTCGATCGCGCTGAAGGACGGCAAGCCCTTCCTTGCCTTCGGCACCCCCGGCGCCGACGTGCAGGAGCAGGCCAAGATCCAGGTATTCCTCAACTACGCGCTGTTCGGCATGGACCCGCAGCAGGCCGTTGAAGCGCCCCGCTTCCAGAGCCGCCACCCGATGAGCGTGATGTACCACGTGCAGTACCCGCGCACCATCCAGGTGGAGGGCCGCATCGACGAATCTGTCCGCAAGGAGCTGGCCGACAAGTACAACTACATCGTCCAGACCGCGGGCCAGTGGGAGTACATCGGCCTGATGGGCGCGATCGGCTTCGAGAATCCCGACGGCTTCCTCACCGCCGGCGCCGATCCCAGAGCCGACGCTACGGCGTATGGGTGGTAAGCCTGCGGCTGTTTGATACGCCTCTCGTCAAATACATCAAGTGAATAAAAAAATCGTCAGTTCCGCGAGTGATTATTCTGCGGACCTGACGATTTTTTTGTGCGTATGTGAATGAAAAAACGTGTCTCATGCCTGCCGGGGAGCAACGTCGGCGCCGGCGGGGAGCGAGCCGGCCGTATGCGGACGGTCGGGCGGGATGGTGACGGTGATCAGCGTGCCGCCGGCTGGGCCGGGCTGGATGGAGAATGTTGCGCCGATCAGCGAGGCGCGCTCGTTCATACTGGCGATGCCCCGGTGTCCCTGCACGCGCAGCACTTCCGGGTCGAACTCACGGTCGATGCCGCAGCCGTCGTCGACTACGGTGAGGGTGGCGCCGCCGCCGCTGCATGCGAGGCGCACTTCGGCTGAACGGGCGTGTCCGTGGCGGGCGGCGTTGGCGACGGCTTCCTGAACGATGCGGCTGAGGGCGAGCACGTCGCGCTCGGTGAGGAAGCTGTCGTCGCCTTCCACTGCTACGGAGACGGCGATGTCGTGGATGCGGCCGAGCCGGCGGGGGATCTCGTCAAAGGCGCGGGCCGCGCCCAGGCTGGTCCAGGGCGGGGCGAGGCGGTCGCAGACGTCGCGCATTTCCTGAACGGCGTTCATGGCCGCTTCCTGTGCGGCCGAAAGGTGCGAGGAAACGCGCTCGCGGTCGATCTGCTCTTTGCTCAGGCCGCGCAGGGCAAGCTGAACGCGCTGGATCAGCGACGAGACGGTCTGCAGGGGGCTGTCGTGGATCTCGCGGGCCAGACGGCTGCGCTCTTCTTCCTGGGTGCGCACGATGTCGCCCACGTAGTTGCGCTTGAGCTCTTCGCGGTCGACGGCGCGGCGCGACAGTTCCGAGAGCGCGCGCCGCATCTCGCGCAGTTCCGGCAGAGGGCCGGGGGAGGGGGCTTTGAGCACGTCGCGTCCCCAGTGCAGGCTCTCGACGAGCGAGGCCAGGCTTCGCAGGGGCAGCACGCACCATCTCCACAGCAGAAAGATGCCGATCAGGGCGAGGGCGCTGGCGATGATGCCGGCGACGGGCTGGAACATGGTCAGCCGCATCATCTGTCCGGGCACGAGGTAGTGAGAGATGACGACGACGATGGCGCGCAGGCCGTCTGCGTAGGGGCAGACGGCAACGGCTGAAGGCGGATGGCGGTTGATCTGCACGGTGAGTGTCTGCATCTGGCCGGTGGCGAGGGCCAGATTGACTTTCTCGGCGATCTCGGGCACGATGCGGCTGCCGGGCGAACCCTGGAGTTTGATGCCTCCGGGGCCGACGACGGCGATCCAGCCGGGAACGGGCGGGCCGACGGTGAGCATTTTCAGGAACAGGCCCATGCGGCGGTGGCGCTGCAGGGGCGTTTCCGTCGGCGAGCCGCTTTCTTCGCGCGTGATGCTGCGGGCCAGTCCCTGCGAGTAGCGCTGGGCCATCTTCACCATGGCGTCGCGCTGCGCGTACAGGCCGCGTGTGGAGAAGATCAGCGCGGAGACCACGGGCACGAGGATGGTCATCAGCAGGGCGGGCAGCAGCCAGCGGCGCTTTTTCATGAGGGAAGCTCTCCTTCAAGCAGCTCGTCGATGTAGAGGATGCCGTTTTTCAGCGCGATGATGAGCGCCTCGGTCTTGTTCTTGGCGCCGAATTTGGTGTAGACGGACGAGAGGTGCGCCTGTACAGTGCGCTCGGTGATGGCCAGTTTCGTGGCGACTTCCTTGACGGGGAAGCCCTTGGACGAGAGCAGCAGCACTTCGCGCTCGCGCGGCGAAAGCGGGTCCATGCTCTTTTTGCCGCTGTCGACGGAGTCGGCGATGCACGAGTCGAGGTAGATGCCGCCGCCGATCACCGTCTGCAGCGCCTGCGTCAGCTCCATCACGGCCGAGGTCTTGACGATGAAGCCGCGCGCGCCTGCCGAGAGCGCGGCGACGATGTAGGGCTGCGCATCGTAGGCGGTGAGCATGATGACTTTTGTCGGCAGCTTTTCGTCCTTGACTTTGCGGGCGACGGTGATGCCGTCCATCTCCGGCATGCGGATATCGAGCAGCGCTACGTCGGGGCGGAGCTGTTCGATCAGTTCCAGCGCCTGTTTGCCGTCGCTGGCTTCGCCGAGCAGCTTCAGACCGTCTTCTTCGCCGATGCAGGCTGCCAGTCCAGCGCGTGTAAGGGGATGGTCGTCAGCCAGTACGATCGTGATCATGGGTTGGTCCTCCTGTGGGGGATAGATTTTATTGACGCTTCTTATTGTATCGCCGTCGCACGAATTAGTGAATCGAATTTTACTGCAATTTTTTTGCACATGCAAAGCAGCGCTGAAGTTTTGGAGAAATACGCATCATCAAAATTGGAGTTTTCCCCAATGTGCGGCCGCGATTTTTCGATTATACTTGGGCCACGTTCGGAAGGAACAGCACGAGTAACAAATCTTTTGGACGGTGTGATATAATCGTTAAAAATCAGGAGGTAAATGAAAATGAAAAAGAATCGTCTGATCCTTAGCGGACTTGCGATCGCACTTCTGGGAGCTTCAGCGGCTATCGCCGCGCCTCATATGCCCCCCATGGGCGGTCCCGGTCCCCGTCGCGGCGGTCCTGGAATGCCGCCTCCTCCGCATGCCATGCAGCGCGACAGAGCCCGCATCCCTGAGAACGCGCCTGAGGAGATCAAGAACGCCTACAAGGAGATGCGCAGCCTGAGAAAGGACCTGAATCTGGAGCTCCGCAAGGACAAGCCCGACGCCGCTAAGGCGATGGAGATGCTGAAAAAGTCCGAGGAGCTGCACATGAAGGTGCGCGAGTGGGAAGTGCAGCAGGTGCTCGACGGCAACGCCCCTAAGCCCCGCCCCTTCGGCCCCGGCCCCAAGCCCGGCCCTGACGGACGCCCCGGTCCCAAGCCCGGCAAGGGCGGCCCCGCTCCGTTTGGCCCGCGTCATGGCGGTTGCTGGATGCCTCCGCAGATGGGATGGGCGTGGGGACCTTACGGCCCTCAGATGATGCCGATGCCTCCGCATCACGGCTTTGCTCCCATGCCCGGCTGCCACTGCGGTCAGCCGATGCCTGGTCCCAAGCACGGCATGAAGGGCTTCGGCCCTGGTCCGCAGATGAACGCGCCCGCTCCTGAGGACGCTCCCGCACCCGAGGCCGCGCCGGCACCCGCGCCTGAAAAGGCCGAAGACGCCAAGCAGTAATCTGCGCGCGATCTGCGCAGAAAGAAGGCACCAGTTCATGACGAAAGGAAAGCCGGACAGCCTCGGCTTTCCGGCTTTGAGAAAGGAATGAATAACTGATGAAGATCTCTCGAATGCTGATCACCTCGCTGCTGATGGGAACTTTCGCGCTTTCGTCTCCCGTCTCGATGCTCTCGGCCGCGTACGCCGCGCCCCCGCCCCGCATGGGCGGCCCCGGTCCTCACCGCGGTCCTGGCGGCCCCGGCCCTGGTCCCGGTCCCCGTCGCGGACCGGGAGGTCCCGGTGGTTTCCGTCCCGGCCCCGGCGGACCTGGCCACCACGGTGGGCCTGGACACTATCGCCCCGCGCCTCCGCCTCCTCCCCGCCACAGACACAGAAAAAGCAGCCACAGTGATGCCCTTGCCGTCGGCGGCGCGCTGCTGTTCCTCGGTCTGCTCGTTGGCGCTGCCAACAACAGCAACAATAACACCGACACCAATTACAACAGCAGCTACGATAATAGCTACGGTAACGACTACAACGACAACTAAACGCCGCTGATGCTTTTGCGGATCCTGAAAAAGGAGGAATCACGCCTATGAAAAAGACGTTTATCGCGCTTCTCCTCGCGACCGTCACGTCCGTGTTCGTGCTCAGCGCGGCTGATGCGTCGCTTGCTGCCACGCGCAGGGGCGGCTCGGCTCCGACGCTGTCGCAGCGGCGCGGCCCCGGCGGTCCCGGCCCAGGCTTCCGTCCCGGTGGGCCTGGACCTGGATTCCGCCCCGGCGGCCCTGGCTTCCACCGTGCGCCCCCACCTCATCGCTTCGGCCCTCCCGGCCCTGGTCCCCGCCGCTTTGGGCCTCCTGGCCCGCCTCCTCGCCGCTGGGGCCCTCCCGGCCCGCCTCCGCGTCACCATTACTACGGTCATCGGCATCATCACCACGATGACGCGCTTGCCGTCGGCGGAGCGATGTTCCTGCTTGGCGCGATCCTTGCCGGCTCCAGCTATTAGTGCTCCAAAAGGCTCCCTGAATGATTCAAGGCTTCCGATCCTGATTTTGTCGGAAGCCTTCTCTTTGCATTGTGGTCTCTATTTGTTATAATGAAACAAGCGTCATTTAATTTTGAAGGAGGAATTTGTCTTGAAGAAGTTTAAGTTTGTCTCCATCGTTGCGGCTCTTGTCCTTGCGCTTTCCGCCTGCGCGGCCTTTGCTGCTGATTACGGCGTGGTCGACGTGCAGAAGATCTTTGCCGAGTCAGCTCCCGGCAAGGCGGCTGCGGCTCACATGCAGGAAGTTCAGAAGATCCTTCAGAAGGGCATGGACGACGTGATCGCCATGCACAAGGGCCAGGAGAACACGCCCCAAGCGCAGCAGGCCATCGCTGAGGCGCAGCAGCTGCTCAACCGCCAGCTCGCCGTCGAGCAGCAGGCCACCAACACCGTGCTTGAGCAGGAACTTCGTGCCGCCGTTGATGCGTGGCTGAAGAGCCATAAGCGCATCCAGATGATCCTCAGCAAGCAGCTTACGCTCGGCGCCGTTGGCGGCATTGAGTTCACCACTGGCATCATGCAGGAGATGAACAAGCGCAAGCCCAAGTTCCCCGCTCTGCCCAAGGTGACGATCAACCGTCCCGCTCCGGCTCCCGCTGCCGCCCCCGCTCCCGCGTCCGGCGAAGCCCCCAAGAAATAAGCAGATACGTTCAGCGTAAAAACTCCCCAAAACGGTTTCGGCCGCTTCGGGGAGTTTTTTGTCTTGTCACGCGCGTTTTTTTCTGTAGAATACGCTTAGAGTAAAAAATGCTTCAATTCGTGAGGTGAACGATCATGAACTATCTGGAGCTCGACACACCGGCGCTCATCATCGACCGCGACGTGATGATGCGCAACATCCGCGACATGCAGGCACACGCCGATCGCTGCGGCGTTTCTCTGCGCCCGCATACGAAGACGCACAAGATGCCTGCGCTGGCAAAATTGCAGCGTGAGGCAGGCTGCAAGGGCATTGCCGTGGCGAAGATCGGCGAGGCTGAAGTGATGGCCGAAAACGGCCTGGACGACATCTTCATCGCCAACGAGCCCGTCGGCGAGATCAAGATGAAGCGTCTGCGCGCGCTGGCCGAGAAGGTCGCCGTCTCGTGGGGCATCGACTGCCCCGAGCACGTCGATGCGGCCGAAAAAGCGTTTGCCGGCGGTGCGAAAAAAGCCGAAGTGCTGATCGAGATCGAAGTGGGCGAGAACCGCTCAGGCATTATCGAAGAAGCTGATTTCATCCGGCTGCTCGAGGCGCTGAAAAATGCACCGCACGTCCACCTCAAAGGTGTCTTCTCGCACGACGGCAACAGCTATTCCGCGCCCAGTCTCGAAGCCTGCCGCGAATCGTTCGTCGAGTCTCAGAAGCGCACGCTGCGCTTCGTCGAGCTGGCGCGCGAGAACGGCTTTGAGTGCGCTACTGTCAGCATCGGATCCACGCCGTCGCTGATGCACGATTTTCCCATTCTGCCCGGTATCACTGAGTTCCGCCCCGGCACCTACATCCTCATGGACGCTTCGATGGCGAATGCCGCCGGAACGCTCGACCGCTGCGCCGCCACGGTGCTGGCAACGGTGATCAGCCGTCCTACGCCGGAGCGCGTCATCCTCGATGTGGGCGCCAAGGGCATCACGATGCAGAGCCGCTCGAAGGGCATCACCGCTACGCCGGGGCTGGGCACGATCAAGGGCTGGGACGATGTGCACATCTATGCTGTCTATGACGAGCATGCCATCATCTACAGCAAAGCCTTCCGCGACGGGGTGCGCATCGGTGACAAGGTGGAGATCATCCCCGTGCATATCTGTCCCACGGTCAATTTGCAGGAGAGCGCGTATCTGGTCTCAAACGGCGAGGTGCTGGAAGAGATCCCGGTGCTCTGCCGCGGCAAGCTCAAGTAGAGGGGCGAGCTTATGAAGACTGCTGTTGTGCAGATGCACGTCTGCGATGACAAGAGGGCGAACATGGCCCGAGCCGCTGGTTTTGTGAAGCAGGCGGCCGGACAGGGAGCCGAAGTCGTCGTCCTGCCGGAGATGTTCAACTGCCCGTACCAGACGAAGAACTTCCCCGTCTACGCCGAAAAAGCGGGCGGCGAGTGCTGGACCGTTCTGGCGGAAACTGCTCGCGAAAACGCCGTGTACCTGATCGGCGGCTCCATGCCGGAAGCTGACGACCAGGGGCGCGTCTACAACACGTCGTTCGTTTTCGGTCCCGACGGGGGCCAGATCGCGCGCCACCGCAAGGCGCACCTGTTCGACATCGACGTGCCTGGCGGCCAGCGCTTCAAGGAGTCGGAAACGCTCAGCGCGGGAACGGAGATCACGACGTTCGACACCCGTTTCGGCACGATGGGCCTGCTGATCTGCTACGACTTCCGCTTTCCCGAAATGTCGCGCGTCATGGCCAACCGTGGTGCGAAGGTGATCTTCGTGCCTGCTGCGTTCAACATGACCACCGGCCCCGCGCACTGGGAGATCCTCTTCCGCTGCCGCGCGCAGGACTATCAGGTCTTTACCGTCGGCGCGGCTCCGGCACGGGATGAACATGGCGTCTACGTGTCGTATGCCAACTCGATCGTCGTTTCGCCCTGGGGCGAGGTGAGGCTGCGGCTGGGTACGGACGAGGGCGTCGGCCTGTACGACATCGACCTTGCCGAAGTCGACCGTGTGCGCATGCAGTTCCCGCTGCGGGAGCACTATAAACCTGGGCTGTATGCCAGTTCTCACTGACGCTGGGCATGAAGAATATATAAGCATTATGCGCGCCGCGTTCCCGAACTTACGGGAGCGCGGCGATTTTTGTGCAGAAAAAAGCTTTCGAGGAGAACTCCTCAAAAATTTCTCGATAAATTTTTTGACCTTTGGTGACCAAAAAGAGCCGTAAGGTCAGTATTCATCAGTGTTTGTGAGATGAAAATCAAATTAGCACTCGACTCTTGACAGTGCTAACAAAGGTGCTATAATACAATCGCAACGGAGGAGAGGGGAACGAAAAAGAGAGCCCCGATCGAGGTTGTCAAATTTGGTTAAATCTGCGGGCGGCGAGCTTCCGCCCAAATAATGGAGGTCTTGAAAATGACATTGGTTCCGAGCGTTTTTGGTGAGAATTTGTTTGACGTGTTTGACAGCGATTTTGACAGGATGTTCAGCAATGCGTTCATGCGCAATCCGGTGATGGGCAAGCGCGCTTCGCATGTGATGAAGACGGACGTGCGCGAGACGGAGAACTCCTATGAGCTGGATGTGGACGTGCCCGGCTTCAAGAAGGACGAAGTGAACGTGCAGCTGGAGAAGGGCTATCTGACGATCTCGGCCGGCAAGAAGCTGGATAAGGACGAGAAGGACAGCAAGGGCAACTACATCCGCCGCGAGCGCTACGAGGGCGCCTGCACGAGGAGCTTCTACGTGGGCGAGAACGTGCGCAAGGAAGACATCACGGCCAAGCTGGAAGACGGCATCCTGCGCCTGACCTTCCCGAAGAAGGCTCAGGAGGAGATCGAGCAGAGCCGCACGATCGCCATTGAGTAACTGACAGCAGAAGAAAACACAGCACACAAAGCGCCCGCCGCGGACTGGCTTAAAGCCGGTCTGCGGCGGGCGCTTTTGCGCGCTTGACGGCGGGAGCGCGAGCGCTCATAATGGAAGGGCCGCTTGCGTTCGCCGCGAGGGCGGCAATCTTTGCGGAAAAAACGAGGTGCGGCTGTGAAAAAATTATGCGCTCTGTTCATCCTGATATTCGCTCTGGCCGCGGGGGCCCGCGCTTCGGTGGAGGAGGCGCTAGAGGCCTGCCGCGCTGAAAGCGGGCTGCTTCCCGACGTTCCCGGCGGCGATTCGTATTCGGCTGAGGTGCTGCTGTTTGAGATGCGGCTGCGTCTGCTTCGGAACGACCGGGAGCGATTTGACGCGCTCTATAAGCTGATGGTGAAGCATTTCCAGTCGCCGCTGCTGCTGCTGTATCCGCGTCTGGACGCTTCGCTGCGGCCGACGGCCTGGTCGAATCAGACGGGGATCGACCTTCTGGCGTGCCGCGTGCTGCTCGACGCTGCCGAGCGGTGGAACGCGCCGGCGTATCGCGAACATGCCGCGCGGGCCGCGCGGCGCATCCTGCGCTTCAACGTGTACCGCGATGTGCTCATCAACGGCGCGTCGTGGAAGGAACGGAGGTCGGGCATCTTCACGCTGTACGATCCCAGTCATCAGATCAGCCTCAGCTCGGTCGACGTGCGCGCGCTTCAGCAGCTCCAAGAGCTGACGCCGCGCTGGGAGCCCGTGGCGCAGCGCTGTCTCGGCATTCTGCTGGCCGGCAGCGACACGCGCGAGCATCATCTGGTCTACGATGTGGATAAACGCACGTATTCTCAATCGTCAGACGGGTTTGTCGGCGAGCTGTGGATCATGACGCATCTGCTTGACGGCGGGCTGGCTCCGCTGCGTTCGCTCGACCGGCTGGCGCGTCTTGTGGAGGACGACCGGCATGTGCTTTCGCGCGGCAAGTACGGCTCGCTCACGGCGTCTATCCTCGGCGGCTACGTGCTGGGGCGGGCCGGCTATTCGTCGGACTCGCACCGCGTGTTCCTTGCGCTCGACGAGGAGTTCGGGCTGGGGGAGAATCTTCTTCACGCGCCGGACTCGCCGCCCGGAATCGCCGACAATCTGCTCTATCTGCTCGTGCGCGAGCGGCTTAAAGACCCGGACGAAAAATGACGGCGCTGGAACGGAACGGCTTTCCCTATAAGGTCGTGATCGCGGCGATGGGCGTGCTCGGCGGCGCGATGGGCGTGATCATCAACACCAACGGCATCCTTTTCGCGGCGGTGATCCGCGACATGGGCTTTCGCGCCGGCGATCTGTCGGTGTATTACACGATCCTCTATCTGATCTCGGCGCTGAGTGTGACGTTCACGTCGCGGTGGTTTTTCACTGCGCGCCACCGCGCGGTGATGGCTGCGCTGGGAACGCTGTACACGGCGCCGTTTGCGGCGATGTGCCTGTACTCGCGTCTCTGGCACTGGTATGCCGCCGCGGCGGTGAGCGGCTTTGGCTACAGCTGTATGCTCGTGTCGGTGACGACGACGCTGAACAACTGGTTCGCTGCCCGCCGGGGAATGGTTGCCGGCGTAGCCCTTTCCGCTTCGGGCGTGGCGGGGGCGCTGCTCGCGCCGGTCTTCGCGCGCTGCATCCAGGCGTTCGGCTGGCGTCCGACGGCGCTGCTGATCGGCGCGCTGGCGTTTATGCTGATCGTCCCGGCCGGTGCGTTCTGGCTGATCCCTGACCCGAGCGAGTGCGGCCGCTGTCCCTGGGGCGAGGCTCCCGCGGCAGAACGCGAGGCGCCGAGCACGACGCTCTCTGTGCCGGGATATGTGTTTGTCCTCTGCATGATCGCTCTGGCCGGCACGAACGCGCTGTTCCAGTTCAATCTCCAGCTGCCGCTTTTTGCCCGCTCGCTGGGCTGGTCGCTGGCTGCCGGTGCGGCGCTGACGAGCTGCTCGATGATCGGCAACATTGCCGGCAAGGTGGTCCTGGGAATGGCGATCGACGCGCTGGGCGTGTATCGCGCGGCGATACTTCTGGCCGGGGCGATGGCGAGCGCCTTCGTCCTCTTTCAGACGTTTCCGGGCTTCTTTCCGGCTCTGTGTCTGGGAGGGGTGCTCTTTGGCGGCTGCTACAGCGTCGGCAGCATGCTGCTGCCTCAGCTGGCGCTGGCGATCTGGGGCCGCCAGGCGTATCGCCCTTATGTCAGCCGGCTGTCGGCCGTCAACTCGTTTGTCGCTGCGTTTTCCGGCTCGGCCTTTCCTTATCTGTACGACTTTACCGGCGGCTGGACGGCTGTGCTGATCCTCTGCTTCGCCGACTGCGTCGCTGCCGGGCTGATCTTCGTCTGGCTGGGACGCTGGGCCGGCAAAAGATAAAAGACAATAGAATGGAGCGGAACGCGAGCCAGGCGGCTGCGTTCCGCTCCATGTGCATCAGGGAAACGCTCATTGATTCACATTATGCTGAATTTGACCTGCGTTTCCCTATAGTTTTGCCGCCAGATAGGCGCTGAGACGGTCGGCGACGTTCTTTTGCAGGTTGCGGTAGAAGAACTGATAGTCGTACACATGATACGCGCCCTTCGGCAGACCGGGGACGACGGGCGGATACGCTGCAGGATCAAGACCCGGCACTTTGACAGCGCCGCGGACTTCGTCGATGACAGCGCCGCAGAGATGGGGCACTTCGGCTGTGATCGCGCCGCTGTAGTTGGTGAAGCAGGCGCCAAGGTTGAGTGCGGCATCGGCCGGTGTGGCGTCAGTGCGCCAGTTCAGCGGATTGATCGTGAATGCGGAGTTTTTGGCCGGGATGATAATCGTTTCGGGCACTTCGGGCGCTTCGCAGTCAAACGCGACCACGACGCCGGTATCGGTCTCGCCGCGGGCAGGCGCGATCCATGGACAGCTCTCCGTCAGCGCTTTCGTCAGCGGCCAGCCGAGGGCGTAGACGGCGACGAGCTGGCTTCGCAGCTTTTCGTCACGGAAGTGCTCCTGGAGCAGGCGGAGACACATGTCAGCACCCTGTGAGAAGCCGGCGAGGATGATCGGCCGCCCGCCGTTTTCGTGCTTCAGATAGTGCGCAAACGCTGCCGACACGTCGCCGTAAGCTTTCTTGAAAATGGGCTCGCGCTCCGCCTCGGTCTTGGCGTACGCCCGCATGGAGGCCTGACGGTAAAACGGCGCGTACAGCCGCGCACAAGGTTCGTAAATGCCGCGTTCCATGTTGAGCGCGCCGACGAAGTTCTGTTTCGTCTTTTCGTCGGTTAGCGACATGCTGTCCTCGTCGTTCATGTCCACCGTCGGGCAGATCAGGAACACGTCGGCGCTCTTGCCTTCGCCGATGCCGAAATAGGCCCAGTTTTCGGCCTTCGCGTAGTCGGGGGCCGCGTGGGGCGCGTAAAACAGCATGACCAGCGCTGCTGCGAGCGCGAGCCACGCGCCTAAAAACAGCTTACTGCTTATTTTCATTCTTTATCCTCCTTGATGCGCGTCAAAAATATTCTTTCCGCTGTATTGTACACCGTTTGGACCGGGAAAGGCGACAGCCAACTGAAAAAAACAAAACACAGGCGAAAAGCGCGAGGAAACGCTCCAGTGCTTTTCGCCTGTGTTTTTATGAAACGCTGATAAAATACGTCATCACCTGCGAAACGCAGCCCCCGCAGGAGGAAGGGGCACCGGTGGCGTTACGGCAGTATGCCAGGGCGCGCCCCTTGCGGACAGGTTTTTTCAGATTTGCCGCATTTTCTCTGGTTTCCTGTGCGCTGGTTCATTTCAGCATAATGGGATTGAATCAGCGTTTCCTTAGGGGCACGGCTTCGCGATGAGCTTTTTAATGAATCGCGAAAGAGTCTTACTTCACCCAGTACACGCGGCCTTCCCGGCGGGGCGCAGCGGGCTTGGCGGGCTCGGCCGCCCATCCGAGGATGCAGTTGCCGACGCCCTCGTACTCGCCCTCGACGCCAAGGTCTTTCAGCAAAGCTTTGAACTCATCGCGCTCGAACGTCTGCTTGGCGCGGTGGATCCAGCAGCTGCCCAGCCCCAGCGAATGGGCGGCCAGCAGCATGTTCTCGATGGCGACAGAGCCGTCGTACACGGCGGTGGGCACGCTCTTGTCGGCCAGCACGACGAGCACTGCGGGCGCGCCGTAGAACATGTCCTGCCCGGCGTTGCCGCGGATCTCGGCGTTCACTTCGCTGAGACGGTCGCGCAGTTTCTTGTCCGTCACGGCGACGACGATCGGAGCCTGTTTGCCCATGCCGCTGGCGGCGTACAGTCCTGCTTCGATCACCTGCTCGATCAGCTCCTGCGGTACCGGATCGGCCTTGTACTTCTTGCAGCTGCGGCGCTCCAGAAGGGCTTTCATCACTTCGTTCATGGTGTGGTTCCTCCTTGATGATGGAAATAATTACGGTTCATGCTCCGATTGTACACCCAAACGGCGTTTTTGTCGCGGGGCGGTCTGTTCAGGATCGACGAAACGGGAACGTGCGCTCGCGATTTGCCAAACCGCGCTTTTTTTCTTATACTATACGCGAATGAGGAAAAATTTCCGGCGGTGAAGATCGCTTTGTTCTATGTGGAACTCGGGCCGGAAATTTTATGAAGGAGAAAAGATCAATGAAATACATCGACAGTCATTGCCATCCCAACAATGCTGATCTGCGCGGCGAGGCGGCCGCTGTGTTTGAGCGCGCCCGTGCCGCCGGGGTGCTGAAGATGGGTGTGATCGGCAGCGACCTGGCTGACAGCATCGAAGCGGTGGAGATGAGCCGCACCTATGCCGAGTACGGTCTGTTCCCGGTCGTCGGCGTGCATCCTCACGAGGCGCGTACCATGCCTGACGCGGTTGCCCCCGAGCTGCTGGAACTGGCCCAAAGCCCCGAGGTCCGTGCCTGGGGCGAGATCGGCCTGGACTACTTTTACGATTTTTCACCGCGCGAGGTGCAGCAGTCGTGCCTCATCGCGCAGCTGGAGGCAGCCAAAGCGCTGAACAAGACGGTGGTCTTCCATGTGCGCGACGCCTATGACGATTTCTGGAAGCTGATGACGCCGGACCTGACGCCCGAGCACGCGGTGCTGCACTGCTTCAACGGCTCGGCCGCAGACGCGAAGCGCGCTCTCGAACTGGGCTGGAAGATCGGCTTTACCGGCATGATCACGTTCAAGAGCGCTCAATCGCTGCGCGACATCGCCGCGGCTCTGCCGCTGGAGTCGATCCTCTGCGAGACGGATTCGCCCTACATGGCGCCGGTCCCGTTCCGCGGCACGCGCAACGAGCCCTGCAACGTGCCTCTGGTCTACCGCAAGATCGCCGAGATCAAAGACCTCGACCTCGATGACGCGGTGGATCAGATCTGGAAGAACAACATGGAATTCTGGGGCTTTGAAGACAATGAGTAATTATTAATTATTATTACTAATTACTCATTACTCATTACTGATTCAATAAAGGAGCACGCATGTTTGAATATCGTTTGATCGCAGTCGATCGCGAGACGGGCGCGCGTGCCGGCGAGTTCGTCACGCCTCACGGCGTGATCCCCACGCCGGTGTTCATGCCTGTCGGCACGCAGGCCACCGTCAAGTCGATGAGTCCTGACGAGCTGCGCACGATCGACGCGAAGATCATCCTCTCCAACACGTATCATCTGTTTTTGCGCCCCGGTCCCGACCTGATCGCGAAGGCGGGCGGGCTGCACGGCTTCATGAACTGGGACCGGCCGATCCTCACCGACAGCGGCGGATTCCAGGTTTTTTCGCTCGGCAAGATCAACAAGGTGATGGACGACGGCGTCGAATTCCGCTCGCACCTCGACGGGACCAAATACATGATGACGCCTGAGCTGGCGACGGAGATCCAGGAAAAGCTGGGCAGCGACATCGCCATGTGCTTTGACCAGTGCGTCGAGCTGCCCTGCACGAGGAAGCAGGCTGAGGATGCCGTCGAGCGCACGCTGCGCTGGGCAGGACGCTGCAAGGCTGCGCATACCCGCGACGATCAGGCGCAGTTCGGCATCGTCCAGGGCGGGCTGTTTGACGATCTGCGTGCGTCGTGCGCTGACGAGCTGAGCGCGATGGACTTCCCCGGCTATGCGATCGGCGGCCTGTCGGTGGGGGAGAGTCACGCTGAGATGTACCGTTGCCTCGAGGCGCTGATGCCGCACATGCCTGCGGGAAAGCCCCGCTATCTGATGGGCGTGGGGCATCCTGCCAATCTCATCGAGGGCATCGCGCGCGGCATCGACATGTTCGACTGCGTGCTGCCGACCCGCAACGGCAGAACGGGCACCGTCTTTACGCACGACGGCAAGATGAACATCAAGAACGCAAGATACACGGAGGACTTTTCTCCGATCGAAGCCGAGTGCGACTGTTACGCGTGCCGCAATTTCACGCGCGCCTATGTGCGTCACCTCTACCGCGCCGGCGAGATCCTTGCCGTGCGTCTGCTGTCGTGGCACAACATCCATTTTCTCGTCAAGCTCGTGGCCGGGGCGCGCCAGGCAATCATCGAAGGCCGCTTCGGCGAGTACCGCCGCGAATTTATGGACCGCTACGAGGGGGGCGCGTACCGTGAAGACGTATGACACGATCGTTCCGGTCGACTTCTGGAACCCCGATCCCGCCGTCATCGACCGCGCTGCCCGGCTGATCCGCGCCGGTGAGCTCGTCGCCTTTCCGACGGAGACGGTCTACGGCCTGGGCGGCAACGCCCTCGACGGAGCTGCCGTAAAAAAGATCTACGCTGCCAAGGGGCGCCCGTCCGATAATCCGCTGATTTTGCACTTTCCCAGCCCAGAAAGCGTTGAAAGCGCCGCTTATGTCGACGCGCGCGCGAAGCGGCTCATGGAGCACTTCTGGCCCGGACCGCTGACGCTCGTGCTGCCGGCCCGCGACTGCGTGTCGAAAGAAGCTCGCGGCGGATTGAGCACCGTCGGCTGCCGGATGCCCGATTATCCGGCGGCGCTGGCGTTTTTCGCTGCCTGCGGCGTGCCCGTGGCCGGTCCATCGGCCAATCGCTCGGGGCGCCCCAGCCCGACGAACGCGCTCACTGTGGCCGAAGATCTCGGCTCGGGCGTCGCTATGATCCTCGACGCGGGGGAGTGCCGTGTCGGCGTCGAATCCACCGTGCTCGACGTGACCGATTCGGTCCCTGTGCTGCTGCGTCCCGGCGGCGTGCCCATGGAGCAGCTTCAGGAATTCCTCGGTGAAGTGGCGCTGCCCGTAGGGGCCAATCAGCTCAAGCGCTCGCCCGGCACCCGTTACCGCCATTATGCGCCCACCGTCGAAGTCCGCGTCTGGGCCCCAGGCGAGGCGTTCGCGTGGCCGCACGCGTTCTGTTATATGGGCGTGCGGGCGCCGGAATGCGAACCGGCGCGCGAGATCCGTTTCGCCTCGTATGAAGCTTATGCCCACGGCCTCTTTTCCGCGCTGCGCGAGCTGGAGAGCTCGGGCCTTCCCATCGTCGCCGAATGGCCGCCCGAAGCCGGCCTGGGGCGCGCGCTGCGCGACCGCATCTCCCGCGCGGCGGGATTGTCGTAAAGATTCTTCCTTTATATATACCTTGCGGTGCGATGGTTCGAAAATTTCTTTGAAGAATTTGCGCCGAAGGGGTTGACGGAAACGAAAAGGCGAGTATAATAACTCTTGTTCAAGAAACGCCCGGGTGGCGGAATTGGTAGACGCGCTAGATTCAGGTTCTAGTGGGCACTAGCCTGTGGGAGTTCGAGTCTCCCCTCGGGCACCATCCTTTCTTCTTTGGGATGGTCAAAGTCACCGATACGTGAGGGCTGCATGAAGCGATTGCTTTATGCAGCCCTTTTTGTTTTATCCGTTTCTGATCGCGGACATTCAAGCAAGTTTTGTAAGCGAAACAGCTTTTCGTCCGCGGGCAGATTGCAGAGTAAAATCTGCGGGGCAGAACGCGCGTGTTGGGTGTGAGTGAATTTTCTTTCTATTTCGATTTTTTAACGTGGAGGTTGAGCACCGTATGGCTGAATTTGTTCAGGTGAACAAGGATCGTCAGCGCCTGATCTTTGGCGGCGGACATGATCTTGTCCCGCTCCCCGACATGGTTGAGGTGCAGCGAGAGTCGTACCGCAGCTTTTTCCAGGAGGACGCCGCGCCCGAAGCGCGGCAGGAGGTCGGACTTCAGGCGCTCCTCAGGGAGATCTCGCCGATTTCCAACTTTGACAACAGTTTCCGGCTCGAGTTCCTGGACTACACGATCGGCGAGCCGGCCATCAGTCAGCACGAGGCGGAGCACCGCAGCTGCACATGGCACCGTCCTGTGAACGTGCGCGTCCGCCTTCACAACGACAAGCTCCAGGAGGTCCGCGAGGAAGAAGTCTATCTCGGCGACTTCCCCGTGATGACTCCGCGCGGCACGTTCATCATCAACGGTTCCGAGCGCGTCGTCGTCAATCAGCTGGCCCGCAGCGCCGGCGTGTACTTCAAGTCCGAGACCGGCACCAGCGGCGTGCAGAACTATTCGGCGAAGATCATCCCTGAGCGCGGCGCCTGGGTGGAGTTCATCATGGCCGGCGATTCGCTCTCCGTCAACATCGACAGCCGCCGCAAGCTGCCTGCGACAGTTCTGCTCAAGGCGTTCGGCCTGGGCACGAACGAGGAGCTCCTGCGCACGTTCGGCGGCGAGGTCATCGATCTCGACATCGTCTCTGAAGAAGCCGAAGGCCGCCTCCTGGCCGAGGATGTCACCGACAGCCGCGGACAGGTGCTGCTGCGCAGCGGCACGCGCCTTGCCAAGGAGGGGCTGGAACTGCTCTGGGAGCAGGGAAGAACGACGCTGAAAGTTTGGAACGTCGCTCCGATCTTCGTCTCCGCTCTCGAGAAGGATCCCACCAGCAGCGTCGACGAGGCACTGCTTGAGATCCTCCGCCGCATGAGACCCAACGAACCCGTCCGCATCGAGGGCGCCCGCGAATATTTCGATCAGCTCTTCCTCGACGTGCACCGCTACACGCTCGGCCGCGTCGGACGCTACAAGATGAACCGCCGCCTCGGACTCAGCCTGAATCCGAACGAGTTCCTGCTGACGCTCGACGACCTTGTGCGCATCGTCAAGGGGCTGGTCGCTCTGCGTGACACGGAAGAACAGCGCGACGACGTGACGTATCCCGAGATCGGCGAAGAGCACACCGACGACATCGACCATCTCGGCAACCGCCGCGTCAGGTCGGTTGGCGAGCTGCTCCAGAGCCAGCTTCGCGTTGGTATGCTGCGCCTTGAGCGCATCGCCCGCGAACGCATGACGACCGTGGCCGACCTGTCCAAGGCGTCGGCGCGCGATCTCATCAACGTGCGCCCGATCTCGGCCCAGCTGCGCGAGTTCTTCGGCTCCGGCCAGCTCTCGCAGTTCATGGACCAGAACAACCCTCTTTCCGAACTGACGCACCGCCGCCGCCTCTCGGCCCTCGGCCCTGGCGGCCTCAGCCGCGAGCGTGCCGGTTTCGAAGCCCGCGACGTTCACTACACCCACTACGGACGTATCTGCCCCATCGAGACGCCCGAAGGTCCCAACATCGGTCTGGTCACCTCGCTGGCCACCTATGCCCGCCTCAATGAATACGGTTTCCTGATCACGCCGCGCCGTCCCGTGAAGGACGGCATCGTCTCGATGGATCCGAACGAAGTCGTTTACATGTCGGCAGACGAAGAGGACAACTATTATGTCGGCCGCGCCAATACGCCTTTCGATCCCGAGACGGGGCGCCTGACGGAGTCTTCCGTCTATGCGCGCTACAAGGGCGATATCGTCAAGGTCACGCCCGAGCAGGTCGATTATCTCGACGTTTCGTCGCGTCAGGTCGTTTCCGCTTCGTCGGCTCTGATCCCCTTCCTTGAGCACGACGACGCCAACCGCGCTCTGATGGGCTCCAACATGCAGCGTCAGGCGGTTCCTCTGCTGCTGCCAAAAGCTCCGTTCGTCGGCACCGGCATCGAGGAGCGAGTGGCCCGCGATTCGGGCTGCTGCATCCATACGCCCTGGGCCGGAACGGTGACCTACGTCGATTCCGACCGCATCGAAGTGACCGACACCAACGGCGGCCGCCACGAATTTGAGATGGAGAAGTTCCGCCGCTCCAATCAGGGCACGATCATCCACCAGCGTCCGCGCGTCGACCTTGGCGAAAAGGTCAGCGCCGGCCAGCTGCTGGCCGACGGTCAGGCCGTCGACGGCGGCGAGCTGGCTCTTGGCCGCAACGTGCTCATCGCCTTTGTGCCGTGGGAGGGCTACAACTACGAGGACGCCATCCTGCTCAGCGAAAAGCTGGTCAAGGAAGATTATTTCTCGTCCATCCACATCGAAGAATACGAGATCGAGTCGCGCGACACCAAGCTCGGTCCCGAAGAGATCACGCGCGATATCCCCAACGTCGGCGAGGACGCGCTGCGCAACATCGGCGACGACGGCATCGTGCGCATCGGCGCCGAGGTCAACCCCGGCGACATCCTTGTCGGCAAGGTGACGCCGAAGGGCGAGGGCGACCACAGCCCCGAAGAGAAGCTGCTGCGCGCCATTTTCGGCGAGAAGGCCGGCGAAGTCCGCGACACCTCGCTGAAACTGCCTCACGGCACGCGCGGCAAGGTCGTTTCCATCAAGAGACTGACCAAGGAGAGCAACCCCGAGTCGCTCAGCCCCGGCGTGAACGAGATCATCAAGGTCTACATCGCCCAGTGGCGCAAGATCACCGTCGGCGACAAGATGTCCGGACGCCACGGCAACAAGGGCGTCGTCTCGCGCATCCTGCCCGTTGAGGACATGCCCTATCTGCCCGACGGCACGCCCGTCGACGTCTGCCTCAACCCTCTGGGCGTTCCCAGCCGAATGAACCTGGGCCAGGTGCTTGAGGTCATCCTCGGCTTCGTTGCCCTGAAAAACGGCTGGCATGTCGGCACGCCCGTTTTCGAAGGCGCGACCGAAGAGGAGATCTACAAGATGCTCCAGGACATCTCCGACCGCGATCCCGACCTGCAGGGCAAGCTCTCGTCGGGCGGCACCATCCGCCTGCGCGACGGCCGCACCGGTGACCTGATGGCCGAGCCCAGCACCGTCGGCGTGATGTACATGCTCAAGCTGAACCACCTTGTCGACGACAAGCTCCATGCCCGTTCCGTCGGCCCCTACAGCCTCATCACCCAGCAGCCGCTGGGCGGAAAGGCGCAGTTCGGCGGCCAGCGTTTCGGAGAAATGGAAGTCTGGGCCCTTCAGGGCTACGGCGCGTCGCATGTGCTTCAGGAAATGCTCACTGTCAAGTCGGACGATATTCGCGGCCGACTCAAGACCTATGAGCGCATCGTCAAGGGGCAGAACCTCACACAGCCCGGCGTGCCCGAGAGCTTCAAGGTGCTCGTCAAAGAACTGGAAGGCCTTGGCCTGACTGTCGAGATCGACTACAGCGACGGCACTTCCGGTCCGCTTCAGATCGACGATGACGATGACGGTCCGCGCCGTCCGAGCGACATCGACAACATCTCGACCCGTGACCTGATGGGAGGCTCATACCGCGACGACAGCGACGGTCCCGCCAGGGATGTGGCTGAAGATGCCGGTGCCGAGGGAGCCGAAGATGTTTTTCCTGAAGAGATGACCGAAGTCCTTGTTCCTGAAGAAGCTGACGGGATGTCCTCGTCCGAAGATGAGGGGCAGGAGCTGGACGAGCAGTAATAAAAAAACGGAGAAGGCCTCTTTGCCTTCTCCGCAGTGCGCGTCCTCTTTCCGTGTTTCGCTTTTTTGAATAGAAATGGAGTGGTTCTCCTTATGAATAAAGAAATCGTCGGAATCCGCCTGCGCCTTGCCAACCCCGATCAGATCAGGGCGCTGTCGCACGGCGAGGTCAAGAAGCCCGAGACGATCAACTACCGTACGCTTCGTCCCGAACGCGACGGACTGTTCTGCGAGCGCATCTTCGGACCCACGAAGAGCTTCGAGTGCGCCTGCGGCAAATACAAAAAGAGCGGTCCCAAGTTCAAGGGCGTCGTCTGCGACCGCTGCGGCGTCGAGGTGACCGACAACCGCGTGCGCCGCGAGCGCATGGGCCACATTGAGCTGGCCGCGCCCGTCGTGCACATCTGGTACCTGCGCGGCATCCCCAGCCGTCTTAGCCTGCTGCTTGGCACGCAGACGAAGATGCTGGAGCGCGTCGTCTACTTTGCGCCGCTGCGCAAGCGCGAAGCCGCCTACAAGGTCGTCATCGCCGGCAAGCGTACCGACCTGGCCGCAAAGGATGACATCATTTCCGACTCGGAAATGAAGGTCCACAAGCACTACGACCCTACCTTCAAGGCTGAACCGGCCTACCGCATCATTACGACTGATGATGTGCCGCTGACTGAGGGCGATGTCATCAGCGCGGCGCAGCTCAACAAGTTCCAGGCGGAGTGGGGCGAGGATTCGTTCACTGTCGAACCCGCGTACACGATCTCTGCGCTCGACGGCGTCAAAGCCGACGAGGTGCCTGTCCTCACGGCTGAGGACGCGTCTGCCGCAAGCGGCAGCGCGCCCAAGTGGAAGCCCGGCGACACGCTGTCTGAGACTGACCTCGCCGCTCTGCGCGAGAGCGGATCGGAAGTCGAGGCCGAGCGCCGCAAGAGCGGCACGCAGGACTGCTTCATCGTCACCTCGGTGACGCATCTGCCCTACAGCAAGGGACAGATCCTCTCCGAGTCGGAGCACAAGCTGTTCCAGGAGAAGTATCCCGACCGCTTCACGTCTCAGCCTGAGAGCGTCGTCATCGAAGATCCCTGCTATCTGATCATCAACGAAGGCGAGTCCGGCTTCAGCGATTCCGACATCATCATCGAGCGCGAGCAGCAGCTGTGCGCCGCCTACGATCCCAAGTTCAAGGCCGGCATCGGCGCCGAAGGCGTGCACGAAAAGCTCAGCTCCATGGATCTGCCGCATCTCGTTCAGGAGCTTCGCGAAGAGCTGTCCGAGACGACGGGGCAGAAGCGCCGCAAGATCGTCAAGCGCCTCCAGGTCGTCGAGGATTTCCGCAAGGGCGACTGCAAACCTCAGTCGATGGTGCTCGAAGTGCTGCCCGTCATCCCGCCCGATCTGCGTCCCATGGTCCAGCTCGACGGCGGCCGCTTTGCCACCTCTGACCTCAACGATCTCTACCGCCGCGTCATCAACCGCAACAACCGCCTCTGCAAGCTGAAGGAGCTCAAAGCGCCCGAGATCATCATCCGCAATGAAAAGCGCATGCTCCAGGAGTCGGTTGATGCTCTGATCGACAACGGCCGCATGGGCAAGGCCGTGCTCGGCGCGGGCAACCGTCCGCTCAAGAGTCTGTCCGACCTGCTGCGCGGCAAGAAGGGCCGCTTCCGTCAGAATCTGCTCGGCAAGCGCGTCGACTATTCAGGCCGTTCCGTTATCGCCATCGGCCCGTTCCTGCGCCTGTATCAGTGCGGTCTGCCCAAGAGGATGGCGCTTGAGCTGTTCAAGCCGTTCGTCATCCAGAAGATGGTCGAGACCGGCATCGCTACCAACGTCAAAAACGGCAAGCGCATGATCGAGCGCGGCAACGAAGCTGTGTGGGACATCCTCGAAGAGATCATCAAGGATCATCCTGTTATGCTCAACCGCGCCCCGACGCTGCACCGTCTGGGCATTCAGGCTTTCGAGCCCATCCTTATGGAAGGCAAGGCCATTCGTCTGCACCCCATGGTCTGCACCGCGTTCAACGCCGACTTCGACGGCGACCAGATGGCCGTTCACGTTCCTCTGTCCATCGAGGCGCAGACCGAAGCCCGTATGCTGATGCTGGCGGCCAACAACCTGCTTTCGCCGGCCAGCGGCAAGCCGATCGTCTCGCCCACGCAGGACATCCTGCTCGGTATCTACTACATCACCAACATGGTGCCCGGCAAGCCTGGCGAAGGCACCTACTACGACAGCATCGAGGACGTGATGACGGCGCTCGATCACGGCGTCGTGCATGTCAACACCCGCATTTACCTGCGCTGGAACCCCGAATGGCATCCGCTCACCAGCAAGGGCATGGAGGACAAGGACTTCCTTGATCCTGAGACGCGCCGCTGGCTCATCACCACGCCCGGCCGCGCGCTCTTCAACCTGCACATCAATCCGCGCCTGCGCTATGTCAACTTCCAGCTTGGCAAGAAGGACCTCAGCGCTATGCTCGACCGTGCCTACGATTACCTCAGCCACATCGAGATGGTCGATGTGCTCGACTCGATCAAGAACCTCGGCTATCACTGGGCATGCGTGAGCGGCCTCAGCTTCCAGATGCAGGCTATCGTCATCCCGCCCGAGAAGCAGCAGCTCGTCAGCGAGTCGCTGACCGTCGACGGCCGCATCCGTGAGCAGTACGAGATGGGCATCCTTACGGAAGACGAGTACCTGCGCCAGAAGGAAGAGCTGTGGTCCAAGGCGGCCGGCACGATCGGAAAGTCGATCCTGTCGCACATGGACATCAACAACCCGCTGCGCATGATGGTCGATTCCGGCGCTCGAGGCAGCCAGGGCCAGCTGGCCCAGATGGCCGGCATTCGCGGACTGATGGCCGACCCCACCGGACGCATCATCGACTATCCCATCACCACCAACTTCCGCGAGGGCATGAACATGCTCGAGTACTTCATCTCCACTCACGGCGCGCGCAAGGGACTGGCTGACACCGCTCTGCGCACCGCGAAGTCGGGGTACATGACCCGCCGTCTGGTCGACGTCGCCCAGGACATCATCGTCATGGAAGAGGACTGCCACACGGAGAAGGGCATCAAGATCGAGCCCATGAAGAGCGACGGAAAGGTCGTCATCCCGCTGAGCGAGCGCATCAACGGCCGCACCAGCCTCGAAGAGATCGTCGATCCCGAGACCGGCGAAGTCGTCATCGAGAAGAACGGCCTGATCATGCCCGACACGGCCGCGAAGATCGAAAAATTGCGCGACTACATCTGGGTGCGCAGCCCGCTGAGCTGCGAGTCGTCGTACGGCATCTGCCAGAAGTGCTACGGAGTCGACCTGTCCAGCCGCAAGATGGTCAACATCGGCGAGGCCGTCGGCGTCGTCGCTGCTCAGTCGATCGGCGAGCCCGGCACGCAGCTGACCATGCGCACGTTCCACACCGGCGGCGTCCGCATCTCCGGCGAAGACATCACGCAGGGTCTTCCCCGCATCGAGCAGCTGTTCGAAGCCCGCCGTCCCAAGAAGGTCTCGTACCTTGCCGGACTCAACGGCAAAGTCGTCGAAGTGCGCGAGCTCGAAGGCAAGCGCAAGGTCATCATCGAAGGCACCCCCAACGGCAGCGATGTGGTGCAGAAGATCACCTACAACATCCCTGCCTCTCAGAACCTTCTTGTCGAAGAGGGACAGGAAGTCACTGCCAACAAGCTGATCACCGACGGCAACATCGATCCTCAGCAGCTCCTCGAGGTCGAAGGCCAGGAAGCGGTGCAGAAGTACCTGGTTGACAGCATCCAGGAGGTCTATCGCTCTCAGGGCGTTTCCATCAACAACAAGCACATCGAAGTCATCCTCCGCAAGGTCGCGCCGATCAACCGCCTGCGCGTCATCGACGAGGGCGACACGTCGCTCGTTGCCGGCGATCTCGTCTGGGCCACTGACGTGCAGAAGGAGATCGACGAACTCAACGCTGAGAATGCCCGCAATCTGGAAGAGGCTGTCGCTACTCTGACGGGCAAGAAGTTCCTCGGCCAGGAGGGCGTCCACCCCACGCCCGAGATCACCAGCCGCGTGAAGACGGTGATCGACCGCGAGCTTGCTGAACTGCTCCTCAAGCCCGGCACGCCGATGACCAAGCTGTTCGTCGACGACGGCAGCGGCCCGCTGACGATCGTTGTCGGCGAAGCCACCTTCCGCGCCCGCCTCAAGGGCTTCCAGCCTGTCGAGCCGATCACCTGCGCTGACGGGACCGTCATCCCCGAGACCTGTGATCTGACGCTGACTGAGCTGAGCAAGATCACCGAAAGTCCTTCCGAGCCGCATCTGTATCGCGATGCCGAACGCCTGCGCAAGCTGACGGACGCTGCCTTCCTGGCCAAGGACGCCACTGCGCCCGACGGAACGCTCATCGCTCACGCCGACAGCGTGATCAGCGCTGAGATCGTTGAAAAGCTCTGTGCCTCGCCGGTCAAGAGCATCCGCATCTGGAAGAACGTCCAGCAGATCAACGTCATCGATTATCTCCGCGATCGTCTCATCAGCACCCACTGGGGCAAGGTCCTCAGCGCTGCCTTCGACGCTGAAGGCAATCCGGTGCCTGGCATCTCGCGTATCGTCGATGCTCAGGTGATCAGCGGCATTCTCGAAGGAAAGATCAAGACGCTCTCGTTTGCCGACAGCGAGACCCCTGTGCAGCTTGACGATTATCTTGCTCAGGAACTGCTCAACGCGGTCGTCGGCAAGGTGACGCTGCGCGACATCGATTTCGGCGAGGGGAAGGGGAGTGTGCCTGCCGGCGTGACGCTGACGGAAGAACATGCTGCCCGCATCATCGCAGCCCGCGTGCCGCAGCTGAGCCTGCGCTCGGCCTCGCCTCAGAGCGAGGAGGTCGAGCTCATCAGCCGCATGACCTATGTGCGCAAGCTTCGCGTTGCTCCGGTGTGCAAGAAGTTCATCCACGGCATCACCAAGGCCGCTCTTGCTACCGAGAGCTTCCTCAGCGCCGCGTCGTTCCAGCAGACCGCTCAGATCCTTGCGGGAGCAGCCGTTCGCAGTCAGGTCGACCACCTCATGGGCCTGAAGGAGAACGTCATCATCGGCCACCTCATCCCCGCTGGAACCGGCATCGAGCGCTTCCAGGGCATCGAAGTCTCCGGCAAGGTCCAGCCGGCCGAAGAGGAAAATCCCGAAGGATCGGCCGAGACGGAACAGCTCGCTGAAGTCGCGGAAACGAAGACAGAACAGTAAAACAAAAATAAAAAACGGTAAACTGTGTAAAATAAAAGCGAAGAAAGTCGTTTGTTTACACGAAACGGGGCGTGCTAAATGCTTGACATTAGCACGCCCCGTTGTTATTATTCTCGGAGGTCTTTCGTGCGAGGGTGAACTGTGTCCTTTTATCGGGAACCGCTGTGATTCCAAGGCGCGTTCTTTCCCTCTCGGAAAGGTTTACGTCTGGACGCAGAATGGTTCGTCTGCCGCGGAGATGCTCCAAACCCAGAGCAGGCAAAGCTCTCGAAAGAGGCTGGTTTCTTCCCCCGTGCGGAACTTTCCAGACAATCCCGGACCGGTGACATCGAACGGAAGACAGCCGAAAATTCATTTCGGCAGAACTTATACATCTCAAGTTTTTGAGAAGGAGGAAACAGCGTGCCAACTATCAATCAGCTTGTGCGCAAAGGCCGCACCGCTCCGGTGACGAAGTCGGCGTCTCCCGCTCTTCAGAACTCGCCCGTCCGCCGCGGCGTGTGCACCCGTGTTTACACGGTTACTCCCAAGAAGCCCAACTCGGCTCTTCGTAAGGTCGCCCGTGTCCGTCTTACCAACGGGATCGAGGTCACGTCCTACATCCCCGGCGTCGGTCACAACCTTCAGGAGCACTCCGTCGTGCTCGTGCGCGGCGGTCGTGTCAAGGACCTTCCCGGCGTCCGCTATCACATCGTCCGCGGAACTCTTGACTGCGGCGGCGTTGCTGATCGCAAGCGCAGCCGTTCCAAGTACGGCGCTCGCCGTCCGAAGAACTAGTTTTTAAGGGGGAAATTCCATGCCGCGCAAAGGGCATATCAAAAGACGTGAGACGCTTGCCGACGCGACTTACGGCAGCACCGTTATCACGAAGTTCATCAACACTCTGATGCTTGACGGCAAGAAGAGCACCGCCGAGGGCATCATGTACGGCGCGCTTGAGCGCGCTTCTGAGAAGCTCAAGGTCGAGCCCATGGCTCTCTTTGAGAAGGCGATGGAGAACGTCAAGCCCGCGGTCGAGGTTCGTTCCCGCCGCGTCGGCGGTGCGACCTATCAGGTCCCCGTCGAAGTTGCTCCTGCTCGTGCTCAGGCTCTGGCTATCCGCTGGATCATCTCCTATGCCCGCGGCAAGAAGGGCATGCCCATGGCCGAGCGCCTTGCCCGCGAGCTGATGGATGCCTACAACAACGAGGGCAGCTCCGTCAAGAAGCGCGAAGATACGCATAAGATGGCCGAGGCCAACCGCGCCTTCGCTCACTACCGCTGGTAGTTATTTCAGCAGTCAGGTGAAGTCTTATGCTGACTAAAGATCTGTCTAAGATCCGCAACATTGGCATCGCGGCCCACATCGACGCCGGCAAGACGACGACTTCCGAGCGCATCCTGTTCTTCACTGGCGTGAACTACAAGATCGGCGAAGTCCACGACGGCGCTGCGACGATGGACTGGATGGCTCAGGAGCGTGAGCGCGGCATCACGATCACCTCGGCGGCCATCACCTGCCAGTGGAAGGATTGCTACATCAATCTTATTGACACTCCCGGCCACGTAGATTTTACGGTCGAGGTCGAACGCTCCCTGCGTGTCCTTGACGGCGCCGTGTCCGTGTTCTGTGCTGTCGGCGGCGTTGAGCCCCAGTCGGAAACGGTCTGGCGTCAGGCTGACAAGTACAAGGTTCCCCGCGTTGCGTTCGTCAACAAGATGGACCGCGTCGGCGCGAACTTCCTCAACGTAGTCGAGCAGATCCACGAGCGTCTCGGCGCCCGTGCCGTACCTGTCGTCCTTCCGATCGGAGCGGAGGAGTCCTTCCAGGGCATCGTCGATCTGATCCAGATGAAGGAAGTTGTTTACCTCGACGAGACTGGCGCTCATCCTGAGCTCCGCGACATCCCCTCGGACATGGCCGAGGAGGCTCAGATGTACCGCGAGCACCTCATTGAGCAGCTGGCTGACGTCGATGACGAGATCATGAGCCTGGTGCTCGATGACAAGGTGCCGACGGTCGAGCAGATCAAAGCGGCCATCCGCCGTCAGACGATCGCGCTCAAGTTCGTGCCCTGCTTCTGCGGCAGCGCTTTCAAGAACAAGGGCATCCAGCCCCTGCTTGACGCGGTTGTCGACTACCTGCCCAGCCCGCTTGATGTCCCCGCGGTCGAAGGCACCTCGCCTGATGACGAAACGAAGGTCATCGAGCGTCACGCCAAGCTTGACGAGCCGGTCTCGGCCCTGGCGTTCAAGATCGCTGTCGATCCGTTCGTCGGTCGTCTGACGTTCTGCCGCATCTACTCCGGTATGCTTCGCGCCGGCGATACGCTTTACAATCCCGCGAGCCGCAAGCGTGAGCGCATTGGCCGCATCCTTCTGATGCACTCCAACAAGCGCATCGACATCGAGGATGCCAGCGCCGGTATGATCGTTGCCCTGCCCAGCCTCAAGAACACGCGCACGGGCGACACGCTCTGCGATGAAAACAACCCCGTCGTGCTTGAGAGCCTGACCTTCCCTGCGCCCGTCATCACGCTGGCTGTCGAGCCGGCTACTACGGACGACAAGGCCAAGCTGGCCAAGGGACTGCTCGCTCTGGCTGATGAAGATCCTACGTTCGTCGTCAAGGATAACGAGGAGACCGGCCAGACCACCATCTCCGGCATGGGTGAGCTTCACCTCGACATCATCGTCGACCGTCTGCGCCGCGAGTTTGGCGTTCACGTCAACGTCGGTGCGCCGCAGGTTGCTTACCGTGAAGCTATCCTCAACAGAGTTGAGCGCGTCCAGGGCAAGTTCGTCCGCCAGAGCGGCGGTCACGGACAGTACGGCGACTGCGTCATCAACATGGAGCCGCTTCCCGATGGTCAGGAAGGCTTTGTGTTCGAGGACGACATCGTCGGCGGCGTGATTCCCCGCGAGTTCATCCCCGCCTGCCAGAAGGGCTTTGAAGAGGCCATGGGCAGCGGCGTGCTCGGCGGCTTCCCCGTTATCGGCGTGAAGGTCGAGCTCGTCTACGGAAGCTATCACGAAGTCGACTCTTCGGAAATGGCGTTCAAGATTGCCGCTTCGATGGCGTTCAAGGAAGCCATGAAGAAGGCCAGCCCCACTCTGATGGAGCCCATCATGTCGGTCGAAGTCGTGACCCCCGAGGATTACGTCGGCGACGTCATGGGCGACCTTTCCTCGCGCCGCGGCCGCGTCGACGGTATGGAGATGCGTGCCAACGCCCGTGCCATCAAGGCCTTTGTGCCGCTTGGCGAGATGTTTGGCTACGCCACCGACCTGAGAAGCAAGACTTCCGGCCGTGCGAACTACACGATGCAGTTTGACCACTACGAACCCGTCCCCAAGAACGTCGCTGAGACGATCCTCAACGGCGGCGCGGACGCCAAGAAGTAAAACTTCATAGGAATAAGACCTAGGGAGGACCCAACAATGGCAAAAGAGAAATTTGAACGCAGCAAGCCCCATCTTAACATTGGAACGATCGGCCACATCGATCACGGCAAGACCACGCTGACGGCCGCCATTTCGGCCGTTCTGAGCAAGGCCGG
>Ga0129307_1000381_pt1 | contig 71005 bp, 62 predicted proteins | sample P1105metagenome_FD_94437 | JGI IMG/M metagenome (GOLD analysis project Ga0129307, IMG submission 94437) | Capybara group fecal microbial communities from Wisconsin, USA - P1105 metagenome | ecosystem: Host-associated > Mammals > Digestive system > Large intestine > Fecal | place: USA: Wisconsin...
CCCCGAATTGCACCGTGCAGATTGGGGACTGTCCCCAATCTGCACATAGGGGCGGACGTGAATAGTGCAAGCGGTTGCGCAAAGGGCGCAACCGCTTATTTTTTTGTAAACGTTTGTTTTCGGCATATTATCCGCGTAAAATGGGAGTTGTTGTGCAAAATGCACAATTTCGAGGACTGATTTTTGTATTTTGGAAACGTTGACAATGCATATAGTGGGTGTTAACTTTATAAGTGAGCAACCGATTGCGCACCATGAAAAATCAATGGGAAAACGCTTTCGGAAAATCTTTTCATAACATAATAGGGAGGACAAATATGAAAAAGAAACTCTTAGCAGTTCTTCTTACCGCAGCAATGGCTGTTACATGCCTTGCAGGTTGTGGTAAACAGGAAGCAGCTACAGGTGGAGACACCTCAAAGGCTACAGAGGGAGCAAAGACAGAGGCATCTGCAGACGGCTATGAATATGACATTACCGTATGGGTTCCCGAGAACGCAGTAGAACTTACAAAGACACAGATTGAGAACTTCAACAATTCCAACACAGACGGAATTAAACTCAATCCCACAATTGAAGCAGTATCTGAGGCTGATGCAGCTACTCAGATGCTTACAGACGTTGAAGCCGGTGCTGATATGTTCAACTTCGCACAGGACCAGCTTTCAAGACTTATCCAGGCAGGCGCACTTGCACAGCTTGGTGATGCAGCAGCAGCATTTGTCAGAGAGAACAATGATGATGGTTCAATCGCAGCAGTTACATCAGGTGACGCACTTTACGGTTACCCCATCACATCAGATAACGGATATTACATCTTCTATGATAAGAGCGTTGTTTCAGATGAGCAGGCTCAGACAGTTGAAGGTATCCTTGAAGCTTGTGAAGCAGCAGGCAGAACATTCGCTTGTCCTGTGGGCGGCAACGGCTGGTACCTCGCTGGTTGGTTCTTCGGAACAGGATGTGATTCCACATGGATTACAGACGACGACGGAAACTTCATTTCCATTAACGATACATTTAATTCCGACAACGGACTTATTGCAGCAAAGGGTCTTTACAAGATCATCTCTTCTCCTTGCTGGGTAGATTCAGATCAGGTTTCTGAGTTTGAAGCAGCTATCCCTTGTGCAGTACTTGTTGCAGGTCCCTGGTGGAATGCAGACGCAAAGGCTATCCTTGGTGACAACCTTGGCGCAGCTAAGATGCCTACTTACTCAGTAGACGGCAAGAGCTATCAGATCGGTTCCTTCTGCGGATCAAAGATCATCGGCGTTAAGCCTCAGACAGATCCCGCTAAGGGCGCTTGCTTATCAAAGCTTGCTCAGTACCTTTCAAGCGAAGAGTGCCAGATGGAGAGATTCAATACTCTCGAGTGGGGCCCTTCAAACAAGAACGCTCAGAACAACGACGCAGTTAAATCCAACCCCGGTCTTGCAGCTTTGGCAGCTCAGGCTCCTTTTGCTAAGCCCCAGGGTAACGTACACGGTTCATGGTGGGATATCTCCAAGGCAATCGGCGCAGGCATCAAAGAGTCTGACGGTTCCGATGAAGCTCTTAAAGAGATTCTTCAGAAATACTATGACGATTGTAACGCAGTATTCAACATGACTTCCGATGAGAAGGAAGCTTTCTCAGTAATTGGCCAGATTTGTGGAACAAGCTGGGATACAGACTTCCCTATGACAAGAACAGCTGAAGCAGGCGATGCAACATACTACTCAGAAGCACTTGAGCTTAAAGCAGGTGACGAGTTCAAGGTTCGTCAGGGTGCAGCATGGGATGTTAACTTTGGTGCAGACGGCGCTAGAGACGGCGACAACATCAAGGTTGAAGAAGATGGTTACTACTTCGTTAAACTCGTTGTTAACGAGGACCTTTCCAAGGGTGATGTAACACTTGAGAAGACAAGCTATCATGCTTGGGCAGTTATCGGTGCAGTTAACGGCACAAACTGGGATACAGATTTCGAGATGGAAATCCAGGATGACGGCAAGACATATAAGCTCGCTGATTTCGCTCTTAAGGCAGGCGAGGAGTTCAAGGTTCGTCAGGGCCACAACTGGGATAACAACTACGGTAAAGACGGTGCTAAGGACGGCGACAACTTCGTTGTTGATGCTGACGGCACATACACAATCGTATTTGATTCCGAGACAGGAATGATTACCCTCGAGTAATTTAAACATCAAGTAAAAAAGTGGGGTTGGAACGGGCAACCGCTCCAACCCCTTACTGTACGAAAATACTTACTTACCCGAATTTTTACCCAAAAGGAAAGGGCGATAGTCTTATGGGAAAAAAGACAAAAGATAACAAATATGATGAGCTGTTCCACAAAGCGGGGTTTGCAGAATCTTTTGCCAAAGGTGACGCAGCCACCAAATTGTCCGCAATAATTATGGGACTTGGCTGTGCAGTCAGAGGCCAGCTGGCAAGAGGATTTATATTCCTGGCTTTCCAGGTTCTTTTTATTCTTTATATGATCAACAGCGGAAGCTATTGGCTTTCAATGCTTCCTTCCCTTGGTAAGGTTGGACCCACCAAGGAGTATGACGCTTTCTTCGACACATATGTGCCGACTTACAATGACAACTCGTTCGAGATTCTTCTTTACGGAATCCTGACTATTTTTCTTATTGTTGCCTTCATTCTTACCTGGGCTCTCAACATCAAAATGAGCTATGATGCCCAGCTTAAGAAAGAGAAAGGCAAGAAAATCAATAGGTTTATAGATGATGTCCACTCACTGGTGGACGAGGGCTTCTACAAAACACTTCTAAGCCTTCCAATGCTTGGAATTACGCTGTTTACGTTTTTGCCCATCGTTTTCATGATATTCATTGCGTTTACCAATTATGACGGAAAACACGACGGATATATCACCAATCTGTTCACTTGGGTGGGACTTGATAACTTTAGAACACTTTTCTCCATGGCAGGAGGTAAAGGGTCTTATTTCAACGTATTCTTAGGAATATTGGGATGGACGGTTGCATGGGCGTTCTTAGCAACCTTCAGTAACTACTTCCTTGGAATCCTTGTTGCCATGATGATTAACAAGAAGGGAATCAAGTTTAAGAAGCTTTGGAGAACAATCCTTGTTCTTACCATAGCTATTCCTCAGTTTATTTCCCTTTTGTACGTTTCAAAGATGTTTGATAAGGGCGGAATTGTTAACGGCTTCCTTATGAACATGGGCTGGATTAACGCTCCCATAGACTATTGGGGCAACCCCACCTACGCAAGAATTCTTGTGGTAGTAATCAATATCTGGATTGGAATTCCTTATCTGATGCTTATTGCAACCGGTATTCTTATGAATATCCCCGCTGACCTTTATGAGGCATCAAGAATTGACGGAGCAAATCCCATCCAGCAGTTCAGATACATTACAATGCCTTACATGCTGTTTGTTACGGCACCTTATCTTCTTACAAGCTTTACAGGTAATATGAACAACTTCAATGTCATCTACCTGTTATCCGGAGGTAATCCCGTTAACCCCAATGCTTCGGCAGCGGACGGCGGCGTCGGTTATACCGATTTGCTTATCACCTGGCTATACAAGATTGCCCTTGGATCGGAGAGCAGATACTACATGGCATCAGTCCTTGGTATCGTTATCTTCATAATCGTTTCAACAATCACCTTGCTTGTTTATAACGGGCTTGGTTCCAACAAGAACGAGGGGGATATGGCATGATGAGTACAGACAGAAAACTTGGCATGAAAGCCAAAGAGAGAATAGGAAATGCCTTCGTATACTTGCTTCTGATTATCATGAGTATTATCTGGCTCACACCTTTTGTATGCATAGTGCTTCAGTCCTTCAGGGTTGAATCCACATGGCAGGTTGGATACGTAATTCCCAAAGAATGGGGCCTTGATAACTACAGAGCATTGTTTGATTCAGATTTTACCACATGGTACATGAACACCTTTATCATTGCCGTTGTGTGTGCAATCGTAAATCCTCTCATGGTTCTTTCCATGAGTTACACGCTTTCAAGATTCCGTTTCAAAATGAGAAAACCCTTGATGAAGTTCATGCTCATCCTTGGCCTTTTCCCCGGAATCTTAGCTATGATTATCCTTTACAGACTCCTTAAGGATATGGGCCTGACCCAGGAGAACGCAGTTCCCGGACTTATCCTTGTATACTGTGCTTCCTCGGGTATGGGATATTACATCGCGAAGGGATTCTTTGACACCATTTCAACATCCCTTGACGAATCAGCCAGAATCGATGGCGCCAACAGAATGCAGGTATTCTTCAAGATTATCATGCCTCTTGCAAAGCCCATCGTTATCTATACTGTTCTTACAGCATTTATGGCACCCTGGGGCGATTTCATGTTCGCTAAATTCGTTGCCTTCGGTACATCAAAGGGTATGAACGTTGCGGTTGGTTTGTGGTCATGGCTTACAAAGGACCAGATTAACAGCCGATACACAATGTTCTGCGCAGGCGGTGTTATCGTTGCAATCCCTGTAACTTTGCTGTTTATGTTCCTTCAGAAATACTACGTAGAAGGCGTAACGGGTGGTGCTGTAAAAGGATGATTCGCACATTTTTCAGAAAGAAAACAACTCCATTTATTTTATGCATATGCATTCTGACAGGGCTCTTCGGAGTCCTGCCGGGCTGTGCCTGCGCCCAAAACGCGGAGTCTGCCAATGAGCCGGATCAGGCAATAGAGGAAGCTGAGGTTTCTGATGATACTGAGGTAAAAACCGAAGAAATCTCATCTGAACCCATCAGCTTTGGCGGAATAGCAAATGCAGTTGATGACAACTACCGTAACTACTACGAAATCTTCGTCCATTCATTCTACGATACCGACGGAGATGGAGTGGGAGATTTAAAGGGTGTCACCGAAAAGCTTGATTACGTTGCTGACCTTGGATGTAACGGCATATGGCTTATGCCAATTATGCCTTCGCCCACATACCATAAGTACGACGTAATCAACTACAAGGATGTGGACCCTGAGTACGGCACTTTGGATGACTTTAAGGAACTTACAAAGACCGCCCACGAGAAGGGCATAAGGGTCATCATTGATTTTGTTATCAACCACTCAAGCTCCAAGCACACCTGGTTTAAGCAGGCATGTGACTACCTGAAGACCCTTGGGGAAAACGATGCGCCGGATGAGAGCGTATGTCCTTATGTGGGATATTATCATTTTTCCAAGGAAAAGGTTAACGCCACCTGGTATCCCGTAAGCGGCTCAGACTATTTCTATGAGGGACAGTTCTGGTCCGAGATGCCTGACCTCAACCTTTCAAACCAGGCTTTAAGACAGGAACTGATGGATACCGCAGACCTTTGGATTGACGCAGGAGTTGACGGCTTCAGAATGGACGCGCCCCTTCATTTTGAGGAGGGTGATTCGGAATATAACTGTGAGGTTCTCTCATGGCTTTATGAGTACTGTAAGGGTAAAAACCCCGACTTCTACATGGTAAGCGAAGTCTGGGATTCCAAGGGAACCATAGCAAGTTATTATGAGCTTTCAAAGACTCCAAGCTTCTTTAACTTCCCTGCTTCACAGACGGAGGGAAGCATCATAAGCACCGTTATGGGCAATATGCCTGCGGATAAGTTTATGAGCGTTATGGTTGGCTATCAGGAGGACTATGGTGCAGGAAACCCTGACTTTATAGACGCTCCTTTCATCACCAATCATGACCAGGGCAGACCCTGCAACATCTTTCAGTCGGATTCCGACGCCATGAAGTTTGCAGGCGGCCTCCTTTCAATCATGTCAGGAAACCCCTTCATCTACTACGGTGAGGAAGTGGGCATGAAGTCCAAGGGCAGCAAGGATGAGAACAAGAGACTTGCCATGAACTGGTCTGCCACTGATAAAGAGGGAACCCCAAAGGATCCTAAGGATGCTGACAAGGGAATTGAGCAAAGTTTCCCGGGGGTTGCAGAGCAGGAATGTGACCCCGACTCAATTCTTACCTACTATAAGAGAGCTCTTTATATGCGTAATTCTTTCCCTGAGATAGCAAGAGGAGAGGGAACGGTTTTACCTCCTTCAAGCGGTATGCAGGCCATTATGTCTAAGGAGTACGAAGGCAGCAAGATTTATATCGCCATTAACTCAGGGAAGAAACCCGCTGATTTTGACATAAGTTCTCTTGGAGGATTGGAGGTTGCATACTCACTGACTCTTCATGGAGAAGAGATAGCTTATGAGGGCGGTGTTCTTAAGATGCCGGAGCGCTCAATTTGTATTTTAAAGTAAGGATGACAACATGGATTGGTTAAATAACGCATGTTTTTATGAAATATATCCCCAGTCGTTTAAGGATAGTAACGGCGACGGAATCGGGGATTTCAATGGAATTATCGAGAAACTTGATTACATCAAGGAGCTGGGATGCAACGGAATCTGGATGAATCCCTGCTTCGACTCCCCCTTTAAGGATGCGGGATATGATGTAAGAGATTATAAGAAAGTGGCAGCAAGATACGGAACAAATGAGGACCTTGAAAGACTTTTTGTCGAGGCCCACAAGAGAGGAATAAAGATTCTTCTTGATCTGGTTCCGGGGCATACATCGGATGAACACGAGTGGTTTAAGGACTCAAAGAAGGCTGAACCCGGTGAGTTTAAGGACCGTTATATCTGGACAGATTTCTGGTACGGCGAGGCAAGAAACCTTAGGGGTATTGCGGGAATGGCGGACCGTAACGGAATCTACGTGGTCAACTTCTTTGCTTCACAGCCTGCCCTTAACTACGGCTTCTTAAATAAGACAGAAAAGTGGCAGTCTGACGTAGATTCACCTGAAGCTATTGCCACTGCGGATGCCATGTGCGACGTTATGAAGTTCTGGCTCTCTAAAGGAGCTGACGGCTTCAGAGTTGATATGGCGGACTCTCTTGTAAAGTTTGATGATGATGACAAATCCGCTACCTGCAAGGTGTGGAAGAGAATCATTTCTGAAGTTAAAAAGGAGTATCCCGAGGCTCGCCTTGTTTCCGAGTGGAATAGACCCAGACAGTCTCTTCCTGCAGGCTTTGACATGGATTTCATGCTTAACTGGACAGGAAACGGATATGATCTGCTTTTGAGAGATACGGGCTCAGAGAAGCCTTCACCTATCTTTAAGAAGGATTCAAAGAGAGATATCAACGACTTTTTAAACGATTATCTTCCTCAGTATGAGGATACCAGAGAAAGCGGAAGATACTGCCTCATCACAGGAAATCATGACACTGACAGAGTGTCCTACTATCTTGACGAAGATGAGAGGAAAGTGGCTTTTGCCTTCCTTCTTACAATGCCGGGAGCGCCCTTCATCTATTATGGCGATGAAATCGGAATGCGCTACATGAAGGAGCTTCCAAGCAAGGAGGGCGGCTATACGAGAACAGGCTCCAGAACTCCCATGCAGTGGGATGATTCAGAGGGAGCAGGTTTTTCCACAGCGAATAAGGATTCCTTCTATCTGCCCATAGATGCCGATTTAAAGGGCAAAAACGCCAAGGAACAGATGGCTAAGGAAGGAAGCCTATACAATACCGTTAAAGAGGTGATTGCCCTCAGAAAGTCTAATGAGGCCCTTCTTGACAATGGCAATCTGGACTTCGTTTTAAGACAGCCCGGCAGAAGAGAATTTGCCTTTAAGAGAGGTGATCTTTTAATTGTCGTAAATCCTTCAGAAAAGGCTTGCAAGGTGGATTCTTCTGATGTTAAGATAAGTAGTCTGCCAGAGAAAAAATATTCCATCGGAGATGTGAAAACAGATAAGGGTGTCATTGAAATGGGACCCGTAAGCTTTGGGGTATTTGTTATTTCGTAAGCATTGGCAGTGCAGGGGTTATTACGGAAATGAAAGAGAAAAAGCAAACTATTGACAATATTGCCGAAGAACTGAAAATATCGAAGACGACGGTTTCCAGGGCAATTTCGGGAAAAGGAAGAATCAGCGAAGGCACCAGAGCCAAGGTTATGGCCTACATTGAAAAGGCCGGATATAAGCCAAATGCCATAGCTCGTGGCCTTGCAAAGAACAGGACTTACAACATTGGCTTCGCTGTTCCCGGGGATTACGGCCTTGTGGATCTTCCGTTTTTTCAGAATTGTTTGTGGGGAATATGTACCTACGCGGCTGAGCGTGATTACGACGTGGTAATCACCATGGTGAGAGAGAACGATATTTCGCAGCTTGAACGCCTTATTACCAACAACAAGGTGGACGGTGTGATTATAGGTCGTACATACGAGAACGACCTGGCAGAGAAGTTTCTTACCGAAAAGAAGATTCCGTTTGTTACAATCGGTTCCTCCAGGAATGATGAGGTTATCCAGGTGGATAACGATCATGTCAATGCCTGTAAGGAACTTACGGGAGTTCTTCTTGGTAAAGGCTACAAGAGGCTTGCACTTATCGGAAGTTCTCTCGGTTATATCGTAAACAGTAACCGCCTTAAAGGCTTCGTGGACGCTCATAAGGAAGCAGGAGTGGAGCCCATTAAGGAGCTGGTTTATACGGATGTGGAGTACGGCGCAAATATTGACGCCGTGGTTGAAAAGCTGGTGAAAAACAAAGCAGACTGCATAATCTGCATGGACGACGCAATCTGCGCATATGTTCTTAACCGCCTTAAGGTTATGAAGATTTCGGTGCCTAACCAAATGAAGGTGGCATCCTTCTATAACAGCTCCACACTTGAATACAACGAACCTGCCATTACGTCTCTTAACTTTGATGTGAGAGAACTTGGCATGGAAAGCTGCAAGACACTTCTTCAGTGCATCAAGCATGAACCGGAGACCAGAAAGAAGCTTCTGGGATTTGAAGTGGTTTTGAAAGAATCAACAAAATAGAAAAGACAGGGCAAAATGCCCTGTCTTTATTTTTACTTTTTACAAGCCATTCCGGCTTTGGCCTTGGCACAATTGCCGGCCATGGGACATCCTATACAGGGACGTCCTTTTTTCTTTTCTTTATGGATATAGTAGCTTGCGCCACCTACCGCCAAAACAACTATGGCTATAATGATAATGTTTGCAAGGATACTTCCCATAATAATTCCTTTTCTAAACTAGTCGAGCTTGTAGTCGGCTGCAACTGTTGCACGATTCTTTCTTGCAATTAATATGATTATAGCAGCAAATACCAGGATTGCAACAAGTCCACCGATAAAGCCTGCTCCAAGGGAGCCTGTGGTGAAGAGGGTGCCGAACTGATATACAAGGTAACCAACTGTGAATCCTGTAGCAAGCTGGAGACCGATTGCACCCCATAACCATTTGGCTGACTTCATCTCTGAGTTCATAGCACCCAAAGCTGCGAAGCAGGGAGGTGTGTAAAGGTTGAACATCAAATATGCCAAAGCAGCAACCTTTGTGATACCCATAACGGCAGCAACTGCGTTGCCTTCGCCGATTAATTCAAGCTCTTCTGTATCGATGAAGTTTGTGATTGCGAAACATGTTGCGATGGTACCTACAACGTTCTCTTTTGCAATGAAGCCTGTAACAGCTGCTGCTGCAAGCTGCCATGAGGCAATACCGATGATGGGGATAAGGATATAGGAGAAGGGACCTGCAATACCTGCAAGGATTGAGGTTGACTCCATACCTTCCTCAACGGGATTGAATGAGAAGTCGAAGGACTGCATAATCTGTACAACTGTGTTACATACGAGAATGATTGTACCTGCTTTGATGATGTATGCTTTACCACGCTCCAACATGGATTTAACTGCAAACATAAGGCTGGGAACCTTGTACTCGGGAAGCTCAATAATGAAGAAGGACTTACGGAACTTAGCGCCTGTAATGTACTTAATCAACAAAGCACCGAGAAGTACAAGAACAATACCAAGCATATAGCAAACGAAGCTTACCCAGGTTGATTCAGGGAAGAATGCGCCTGCGAAAAGTGCGATAACAGGGAGCTTTGCGCCACAGGGCATGAAGGTCGCAAGCATTGCAGTGGAACGACGCTCTCTTTCGTTACGGATGGTACGACATGCCATGATAGCGGGGATACCGCAACCGGTACCGATAATCATGGGGATAACTGACTTGCCTGAGAGACCTACACGTTTGAAGATGGGGTCAAGAACTACAGTGGCACGAGCCATGTAACCGCAATCCTCTAAAAGGGCAATCAGGAAGTACATTACCATTACCAGGGGAAGGAAACCAACAACGGCACCAACACCGCCGATAATACCATCAACAAGAAGTGCGTAGAGAAGGGGATTGGCATCAGCCATCATCTCGCCTACCCATTCCTGGAAGGCTTCAATCCAGCCTACAATAATATCTGCAATCCATGTACCTACAGTTGTCTGTGATACATAGAAAACAACAAACATGATAGCAGCGAAGACAATAAGACCAAGAACGGGATGTGTAATGACCTTATCAATCTTGTCGCCGATGGTTACGTCTTTTGTGAATGTTTTTCTCTCTTCAACTTCCTTGACGATCTTGTTTACAAAGTCGAAACGCTTTCTGTCGGCAGCCTCAACCGCCTCTTTGTTTGTGAGATCGATGTCGCCCTGAATATAGGGAGCCTTCTGACCTTTGCCCTCCAAAGCGGCAGCGGCGGCAACAGCTTCCTTAATTCCTGTTTCAGAAGTTGAAACTGTATCAATAACTGGACAGCCAAGCTTTTCCGATAATGCCTTGGCGTCCACCTTATTTCCCTTTTTCTCTGTGATGTCGTGCTTGTTTAAGGCAACAACAACGGGGATTCCCAACTCAAGAAGCTGAGTTGTGAAGAATAAGCTTCTGCTTAAGTTTGTCTCATCCACGATATTGATAATAGCATCGGGATGTTCGTTCTTAACATAGCTGCTTGTGATACTTTCCTCTGATGTAAAAGGTGACATGGAATATGCACCGGGTAAGTCTACTGCGATGATTTCCTTGCCTGTTTCATTGTAGGCTTTCTTGACGGCGAACTCTTTCTTATCGACGGTTACGCCTGCCCAGTTACCTATCTTTTCGCTTCTTCCGGTAAGTGCGTTGTACATAGTGGTCTTACCACTATTAGGATTACCTGTTAAAGCAATTCTCATAATTTTATTCCTCCTAATATGTGATTCATATTTATATCGAGATAGCACCGGCTAACTCAGGGTCAATATTGTATCTTGCATCTTTTATTGAGACTACAAGATTTTTCTTCTTGTCTACCACAGTGATCTTTTCACCGCTGTAGCATCCGAGAGAGAATAAGAAACTTTCGATTTCATCATCGCCCATGGTATTAACATCAGTAATGGTGTATTCCTTGCCTAATTCGGCTTCATTTAATGTCATCATTTTTTACCTTTCCTTATTTAAGAGTTGCTTGTTTGTTTGCTTTTGGGTTAGTTGAAGCTAAAATTGGTTAGCAGAACGCAAAATTAGTTAGCGCTCACTAACTAATAATATATTTTTTCACTGAAATGTCAAGGGCAAATTGCACAAAAAAGGTGCAGAATGGGGCCCCATTCTGCACCTTTTAATCTGATTTTATGCTCTGAGTGCTGTTTCGAGAGCTATCTTTATCATGTCGTTAAAGTGCTTCTCGCGCTCTTCGGGAGTTGTGTCCTCGTGGGTTCCCAATGTATCGGAAATCGTGAGAAGACAGGCTGCGTTCTTGTCAGCCATTCTTGCGTTGTGGAAGAGTGCGAAGCTTTCCATCTCTACAGCTATGCAGTTGCAGTCGTCTCTGAAGTGAGTGTAATCCGGCTGATCGGGCTCATAATAGAACACGTCTGCTGAGTGAATTCTTCCTGTTGTAAGCTTTATTCCCAGATCCTTTGCAGATTCTTTGATAGTCTCGTTCAGCTTCTCACTGGGATACTGAACATCCGAAGCATCGCCGCCCTGAATCAAAGCGTATGATGAGTTGGAAAAAGCAGAATCCGCTAAAACTGTGTCATAAACGTGAAGTGAATTGTCATATCCACCTGCGGAACCGATTCTTATGATGTTCTCTACATCATAGAAATGGTAAAGCTCGTATGAGTAGATGCCGATGGATGGCATTCCCATACCGCTGGCCATTACCGATACTTCTTTTCCTTTGTATGTGCCTGTGTAAGCATAAGCGTTTCTTACCTTGTTTACAAGCTTTGGATTCTCCAAAAAGTTCTCTGCAACATATTTTGCTCTTAGGGGGTCACCGGGCATGAGAACTGTCTTGGCAATTTGACCTTTTTCGGCCTCGTTGTGTGGTGTTGACATGAATATATTCCTCCTGAATTATGCCTGATTAATGATTTGTCTTGCTACGTAGATTCCACTGGCTGAAGCGTGGGACAGGGAGTGGGTTACGCCACTGCCGTCGCCGATAACATAGAGTCCTTTGTAGTTGGTTTCCAGATTGTTATCAAGCTTAACTTCCATATTATAAAACTTGACCTCCACACCATAAAGGAGAGTATCCTCATTGGCGGTACCGGGTGCAATCTTATCCAGTGCGTGTATCATCTCAATGATGCCGTCAAGTATTCTCTTGGGAAGAACAAGGCTTAAATCACCGGGTGTGGCGTTGAGCGTAGGTCTTATTGTACCTTCCTCAATTCTCTTGGCGTTACTTCTTCTTCCTCTTTCAAGGTCACCGAATCTCTGAACGATTACGCCGCCTCCCAGCATGTTGGAAAGTCTTGCGATGCTTTCGCCGTATCCGTTACTGTCCTTAAAGGGCTCTGAGAAATGCTTGGCCACAAGAAGAGCAAAGTTTGTGTTTTCCGTCTTCTTGGCGGGATCCTCAAAGCTGTGTCCGTTAACGGTAACAATGCCGTTGGTGTTCTCGTTAACGACTATACCGTTGGGGTTCATACAGAAGGTTCTCACTCTGTCCTCGAACTTCTCGGTACGGTATACAATCTTGGACTCGTAGAGCTTGTCTGTAAGGTGAGAGAAGATAACTGCGGGGATCTCGACTCTGACACCGATATCCACTCTGTTGGAGCTGGTTTCGATATTGAGCTCTTTACAAAGATTCTCCATCCATTTACTTCCGCTACGACCTACAGAAATAATACATTTGTCGCAGTCTGCCTCGCCGCCCTTGTAGACAACTCTGTATCCGGGATCCAGAACCTTAACGGTCTCGACGGGAGTGTGGAAGTAGAAATCCACGTGATCTTTCATTTCATTATATATATTCTCAAGAACTATATAGTTAATATCTGTTCCGAGATGTCTCACGCTGGCATCGAGAAGGGTAAGCTTATTCTGCATGCAGATCTTCTTGAATTCACTGCCTGCAGTTGAAAAAAGCTTGGTACCCTCACCTCCGTGGCTCATGTTGATATCATCAACATATCTCATGAGTTCAAGGGCTTTATCCTTGCCGATATACTCGAACAAGGTTCCGCCAAAGTCGTTGGTGATATTATATTTACCATCGGAAAAAGCGCCTGCTCCTCCGAACCCGTTCATAATTGCACAGGTTTCGCACTTGATGCAGGATTTTACCTTGTCGCCGTCAATGGGACATTTCCTTTTTTCCAATGTATAACCGGCTTCAAAAACGGCAATTTTGAGTTCCGGTTTCTTCTTCATAAGTTCATATGCGGAGAAGATACCGCCGGGGCCCGCCCCAATAATAATCACATCATATTTCATAGTATTTGTCCTCCTCCATTATTATACCAAAAATCTTGAAAATTACGACTGTTTTTGTTATGTTAATAATTGGAAGGTAAAGTTTAGGGCAGGCGTTATAACAGGACCTGCAGAATGGAGAACCGACATGAGTGATATGGATAATTTAATGGCGCTAAAAGCAATGTTGGAGGGCAGTTCAGCAAACCACGCCGAGACTCCTGAAGAAAGAGAGAAGAGATTTCTTAAGGACGCTGTAAAGATTCACCTGGGAAAGGATGAGGACTCAGCGGGATTGTGGACATATCATCCCGAAGAGATGATTTCGTTTCTGGAGCAGCCCACCAGGATGCTTAAGAATATCATGGGCGGCGAATGGGCCAAGATGGATGATATGGCCTTTGACAACATAGTTTATACGGTTAATAAGAAGTTAAAAAAATCAGTTTCTATTCTTGACTGGAAGAACTAAGGACGGTTCATTTTGAAGAGGAAGAAAAGAGCAAGTGTCATAGCGGCTGTATGTACAACACTGTTTCTTTTGACTGTTACAGCAGTTTTCTTGTTGTGCTTCAGAGTAGAACAAAAGATTAATAACGTAACTTATGAGTTGGGGGATACGGTAAGCGTAGCCCCCTCCAGTTATATTACGGGGCAGAAATGGTCCGTAGATCTTGCAAAGGTGGATACCTCCGAACTTGACGAAAGCAGGGTTGGAGAGTACAGGATTTTTATAAAGCATGCATGGCAGGAGTTTGAGTGCCGTGTAACGATTGAGGATACGACCCCTCCCGAACTTGAGGTGACAAAGGATACTTTGTACCTTGCAACGGGAGAGGTTTACAAAGCTGAGAAATTTGTTGAATCCGTAAGTGATAAGGGGCAGATTTCAAGGCTTACGGTGGATGATAAAGCGGATATCAGTTTTTCCTCCATTGGCGATTACGAAATCATTGTAGGGGCGGAAGATGACAGCGGAAACACTTCAATTAAGAGAGTGTGGGTAACTGTTGATACGCCTCCTTCTATAACGGGAATTAAACCCATCTATATTTCTTTAAACGAGCCCTTTGACCCGGCCGTCGGAGTCAGTGCCATTGATGAGGTGGACGGTGATGTGACAGAGGATTTGCTCGTTGACATGTCGAAGGCAAACCTTTCGGAGCCGGGGGAGTACGAGGTAATCTATGAAGCCACGGATTCCTACGGACTTGCAGGCAGAGCCTCCGGTAAAATCACAGTCTGCTCCCCTTTGGAACTTCAGGAAAAAATAAATCAGCATTTAATTAATGAAGACAATGACCGTATCTATGGCGCTATTAATATTCATGATGCAGGTTACTATGAAGAGGATGATATAGGCTACATTCTGGATGTCATGGAGCCCTGCGTAGTTTATCTCAGATTTCCTTTCCGGAACGGCTATTCGGAGGGTTGCGGGTACATTGTGTCCATGGACAGTGAAGCAGCAGTTATCTGTACATGTGCCCATGTGGCCAAAAGTGCCTCCGGAGATGGAGATACCTGCACATTCTATGACGGAACAAGAACTCCGGTATACAGATATGGCGACATGGACGAAACAAATGATGTTGCTTTTCTTAAAGTGGACAGAAATGAAGTGGATGACAATGTCTGGCGGGAACTTAAGACAGTTCATATAAACAACGGATACTGGACGAATCTGCCGGATGAACCGGGAATATCCTTAGGCTTCAGGACCTTGAGAATGGATGGGAGCGTCAAGGCGGACAGAACCGGTGTTATGGTAGATAAAGAGGGACACTGTGATATTGAGGGAGTGAGAGACTGGGTCATGAGTGAAGTTACCTGCGAGAACTTTCCCGGAAGCTCAGGGTCTGCAGTGTTTGACAGTCATGGCAATCTGGTGGCTATGGTGAGGGCCCAGTCCATAATCGGAGGTAAGACTCAATATTGGTGTACTACTTTCAGACAAATTACAGAATGGTATCAAAATGTGATTGGAAAGAGCGCATATTACTATTAAAAGTATACTTTTTTTAGAATGGTATCAAAGTTTGGTAAAAAAAACGAAAAATTAAGGGAAAAATCCAAAAAGATAATGCAAATTTAACGAAACAGTGCTATAATTCACATAAGAGTTTCCCGAAACTAGAACACTAAGTGTAACAATGAAAGGATGATACTTTTATGGGAGAAAAGAAGATTAGCGGACTTAACAGTGTTAAGACCAAGCTGATTGCCATTATGTTAGGCGTGGCAATTATTCCCTTGGCAATCGCACTTATTGTCAGTTATAACATGTCCACCAGCAAAGCCATGGAAGATGCAGAGAATACACTGCTTGCTCAGGCGTCCTATATTCAGTCTGAATTCAACAACGTGATTCAGCAGAATATCAAGGCTCTTCAGACATGCGCAACAAACGCAAATGTTGTTTACTACCTTGAGGGTAACCCTTACGGAGTTCCCGATGAAGAGATGACTGCAGCAGTCGCGGCTGTGGATGCAATCTTTAATGACGGAAACGTCACTGCACTTTCAGGTCCCGATGGAATGCAGTTGTTCAAAACCTCCGGCAAACTTGTAGACGTATCTGAGAGAGAATATTTCCAGAAGGCTATCCTGGGCGTTACATATGTTTCCAACATGAACGTAAGCAAATCCAACGGATCACGTATTTGTACCATCGCTGTTCCCATTGTGGGACACGACGGAAAACCTGTAGGTATCTTACAGAGAAACTACGACCTCAATGTTTGGCATGAATTCCTTAAGGGAATGGCAGATGACTGCTTCCTCGTAGACAGCCAGGGCATGATGGTTGCCAACTCTCAGTTTGAGATTACCGTAGATGATGAACAGGATATGAGCAATGTTGAATTCTTTACCTCAGGCAAGGAAAAAGGATATTTCATTGCAGACACAGGTAAGGGATTCGAAGGTATCACAGCATATGCAAAGGATCCTACAACAGGTTGGATAGTAGGCGATACTGTAGCTCTTAAAGAAGTTAAATCTGCAGCTACCAAATCCGCCACAATCGTGGTTCTTATCGGAATCGTAATGATTGTTGCAGCAGCGTTCATTTCCTTCATTATGGCCAAGAACTTTACAGAGCCCATAAAGGATGTCAATGGAGCCCTTGCGGCACTGGCAGAGGGACGTTTCGAGAGAATCGAGAAGCATACTCACCGTAAGGACGAGTTTGGAGAGATCGTCAACGACGCTAACGATGTTATAGATAAACTCAAGAATATTGTTACCGACATTAAGAATTCGGCATCGCAGGTCAATAATTCGTCGGTGGATTTGGCAGATACCGCAGACCAGATCTCGAAGACAGCCGATGATGTATCGCGTGCGGTAGAAGAAATTGCCAGCGGCGCAACCCAGCAGGCTGATGAGATTCAGAATGCCACAAAGAGCACCGAGACCATTTCTGATAACATCCAGACAGTTACCGATAATGCAGGAAACGTAGCTGTAACAGCTCAGGAGATGAGCTCAGATTCAAGAGGATCAGCAAAGCAGCTTGACAAACTTAAGATTTCATCTGATGAGATGAGCCGTGCCGTTGAAGAAATCACCGAGAAGATCGGGTCCACCGGAGCAGCCGTTGAGAGAATAAGTTCCAAGGTTGAAGCCATCAACTCCATCGCATCACAGACTAACCTTCTTGCACTTAATGCTTCCATTGAGGCGGCGAGAGCAGGTGAGGCGGGAAGAGGCTTTGCGGTTGTTGCGGAAGAGATTGGCAAGCTTGCTGATGAGTCAGCCAACTCAGCCAACGAGATCCGTACCGAGATGGACAACCTGCTTTCCGAATCTCAGAGCGCAGTTTCTGTTGCCAAGGAAGTTAAGACCACAACGGATGAGCAGAAGAACATCATTGAGGAGACTGTTGCAAGTATCAACAAGCTGATTGAGGGAATCGAATCATCCGTTGCCGGTGTGGAATCCATCAAGAACAGTGCAGATGCCTGCGAGGAATCCAAGGCAGAAATTGTTGATGCCATGAGCGGACTTTCAGCAATATCTGAAGAGAACGCTGCATCGGCACAGGAAACTTCCGCTTCAATGGAAGAACTCAACGCTACCGTTAATACCCTTTCAAGTGCAGCTCAGTCATTGAGAGAAATTTCTGACAACCTTATTGAGGAGATGAAATTCTTCAAAGATTAAGCGGGCATTATTGCAGTCGCATAAAAGTTATAATATAATAGCACTTAGGTCGGGAGCACCGCTCCCGACCTTTTTTTGAAAAAGAATTTGAAAGGGGCAAGAAATGAGCGAGGCATTAAAACCCATTAAAGAGGGTAAAGTAAGAGAAATTTATGACAACGGAGACACACTTATCCTTGTGGCTACCGACAGAATCAGTTGTTTTGACGTGATTCTTAACAATACGGTTACAAAGAAGGGACAGGTTCTTACACAGATGTCCAAGTTCTGGTTTGATATGACCAAGGACATTATTCCCAACCACATGATCAGCACAGATACAAAGGATATGCCTGAATTCTTCAGGACTCCCGAATTTGAAGGGAGAAGCATGATGGTCAAGAAGCTTGAGATGCTTCCCGTTGAGTGCATAGTCAGAGGTTATATTACAGGAAGCGGCTGGGCTTCATATAAGGAGAACGGAACCGTCTGCGGAATCAAGCTTCCTGAAGGACTTAAGGAATCTGAGAAACTTGCCGAGCCCATTTACACACCTTCCACCAAGGCAGAAATCGGTGATCACGACGAGAACATTTCCTTTGAGCAAAGCGTGGATTACCTTGAGAAGCGTTTCCCCGGAAAGGGACTCGAGTACGCTACGGCCTTAAGAGATAATACAATTGCCCTTTATAAGAGATGTGCCGACTACGCAGCAAAGAAAGGTATAATTATAGCAGATACCAAGTTTGAGTTCGGACTTGATGAGAACGGAAATATTGTTATCGGAGATGAGATGCTGACTCCCGACAGCTCCAGATTCTGGCCTGCTGACGAGTATGAGGTGGGACGTGGTCAGGCTTCATTTGACAAGCAGTTTGCAAGAGACTGGCTCAAGGCAAATGAGGGTCATAACTGGACACTTCCTCAGGATATTGTTGACAAGACAATCAATAAATACTTACAGGGATATGAGCTTCTTACAGGCTCCAAATTGTAGGTTTTATTTACACTTTTTTCCTTTTCTATACAAAACATGTGTGATACAATGGTTTTGGATGGTTTAAGAGATGGAAGTTAATGAACAATCGAGACGCAAGCGAGTTGCAAGACTCAAGAAAATAATCATTTTTCTTGTCGTTTTCTTCCTCCTGCTTCCCTTGGTTATATGCTTTATTCTCGGAATCAAAATCAGAGAATTGAGCACTCGGATAGATGAGTTGACCGCATTGCTTAATGCCAGGATGGAGAGCAGCCCCGGTATCACCAGAACGCTTCCCGAAGAAGATACGGAGATTCCTCTTAATGAGGAGACTTCTGAGAACGAGGAGGAAGCGGAGGAGCTGCCACAAACGGCGCAGCATAAGGTGTATCTTACATTTGATGACGGGCCAAGCGTATATACCGACGAAATCCTCGACATATTGAGGGAGTATGACGTGAAGGCCACGTTTTTTGTAGTAGGGAAGGAAGACGACGTTTCCAAAGCCGCATATAAGAGAATTGTTGATGAGGGACATACTCTGGCGATTCACTCATACAGCCATAAGTACGGTGAGATATATAATTCTTTGGATGATTACGCCTATGATCTTGAGAGACTTGAAAGCTTGCTTTATGAAGTAACAGGAACTCAGTGTAAATACGTTCGATTCCCCGGCGGAAGTTCCAATAAAGTCAGCAAGGTTCCCATGTCTGACATAATCAAATACATACATGCACAGGATATGGAGTACTTCGACTGGAATATATCCGCATCGGATGCTGTGAACACGGCGCTGGCTCCGGAAGCCATACTTGCCAATGTCACAAACGGAATCGATAAATACGAAACGGACGTTATTTTATTGCATGACACCGGAAACCGAAAGAGTACGGTGGATGCGCTGCCTATGATAATAGAAAACATCAAGGCGCGAGATGGATATGAGCTTTTGCCCATAGACGAGAATACGGAATTAGTACAACATTTGAAGATAGAAGAATAAGAATGGAGGAAGCAAAATGGGTTTTTTCTCAGATTTAAAGGATGACTTGGCTACAGCTGTTAACGAGCTGATGCCCGAAGAAGAAGCTATCCGCACAGGGGAGGAGGAAGCGGTAGTTACTCCCGAAGAGAAAATTGAGGATGAAGCAGTAGTAATACCGGAGGAGAAGAGAGACTTGGAGCCCGAACCTGTTGTTCCCGAAGAGGAAGGCTTTTCCCTGGACAAAATGTTAGAGAATATCGATTCCATCATACCGGAGGCACAGCCGGAGGAAGAGAATAAAGAAGTTATCGAAGAAGTGGCAGAAGAGAAGGAAGAGGAGGTCGTAATTCCCGAGCACGTTGTGGAAGAGGCGCCCATACCCGAACCTGAACCTGTACCTGTGGCTTCACCTATCGAAAAAAATGACACAAAAGGGGCAAAGAGAACTATGGAAAGTACTGCTAACAGAATGATTTCAGATGAGACATCAGTTATTACACAGGGAATGACCATCAACGGTGATATTACATCAGATGGTTCCATCGATGTTGTAGGAAGCATTACAGGTAATATTGATGTCCTTGGTAAATTAAACGTAACAGGAAGCATTTTTGGTAATTCCAAAGCTTCAGAGGTATTTGCTGACGGAGCGAAGGTTACAGGCGAAATCGTCAGTGAAGGAAGTGTCAAAATCGGACAGAGTTCCGTTATCATCGGTAATATTACTGCAACAAGCGCTGTTATTGCAGGCGCTGTTAAGGGCGACATCGATGTTAAGGGCCCTGTTATCCTTGATACATCAGCTATCGTAATGGGTGACATTAAGTCCAAATCAGTGCAGATTAACAACGGTGCCGTTATCGAGGGTAAGTGCTCACAGTGCTACGCTGAAGTTAATCCTACATCCTTCTTTGAGGAATTTAAGAAATCAACCAAATAGTTTGAACCGGAGGGAACGCAGATGCAGAGAATCTTATTGAAGTTAAGCGGCGAAGCATTAGCCGGAGAGAAGAAGACGGGGTTTGATGAACCGACTGTCAGAGGCGTAGCCCTACAGGTCAAGGAATTGACCGATTCCGGAATCCAGGTAGGCATCGTCATCGGAGGCGGCAATTTCTGGAGGGGCCGTTCCAGTGAGAACATCGACAGAACCAAGGCCGATCAGATAGGTATGCTTGCCACGGTAATGAACTGTATATATGTATCTGAGATTTTCAGAAGCACAGGCATGAAGACGGATATTCTTACACCTTTCCAATGCGGATCATTCACAGAACTGTTCTCAAAGGATAAGGCGAATGCCTGCTTTGCAGAGGGACACGTGGTATTCTTCGCGGGAGGAACAGGACATCCTTACTTCTCGACAGATACCGGAGTGGTGCTCAGAGCCATAGAGGTTGAAGCAGACAGCATTCTTCTTGCAAAGTCAATCGACGGCGTATATGACGATGACCCCGGCAAGAATCCGAATGCCCACAAGTACACGGAGGTTTCAATCCAGGAGGTTATTGATAAGAACCTTCAGGTAGTTGATATGACTGCCTCCATACTCGCAAGAGATAACAAGATGCCCATGATGGTATTTGGGCTTAATGAAGACAAGAGTATTGTCAATACCGTGAAAGGTAATTTTAGCGGTACAAGAGTAACCGTATAAAAATTGGGAGGAATTAATAATGGATGACAGAGTAAAAGTTTACGAAGAGAAGATGCAGAAGGCATATGACTTCCTTGCCACCGATTATCAGTCTATCAGAGCGGGACGTGCCAATCCTCATGTATTGGACAAAATAAGGGTTGATTACTACGGAACACCTACACCTTTACAGCAGGTAGGTAATATTTCGGTTCCCGAGCCCAGAATCATCCAGATAGCTCCCTGGGAGAAGAACCTTATAAAGGAAATCGAGAAAGCTATTATGGCATCTGATGTAGGAATTACCCCTTCAAACGATGGTGCGGTAATCAGACTTGTTTTCCCTGAGCTTACAGAGGAGAGACGTAAAGATCTGGTTAAAGAGGTTAAGAAGAAAGGTGAGGACGGCAAGGTTGCTATCCGTAATATCAGAAGAGATGGAAACGATGCCTTTAAGAAACTCTCTAAAGCTGAAGATATTTCAGAAGACCAGATTAAACAGCTTGAGGATCAGCTTCAGAAGATTACAGATAAGTTCATCAAAGATGTAGATGCTTTGATTGAATCCAAATCAAAAGAGATCCTTACTGTATAGTACAGAATTAAGAGGGACTTAGAAATCGGTTTCGGTTTCTATGTCCCTTAAGTGTTATAAGCCTATGATTTTTGGGAGGTAAATAATGGAGGAACGTAATGTCCCCTACCATCTTGCAATAATCCTTGACGGAAACGGAAGATGGGCAAAGGCCAAGGGCATGCCCAGAAACTATGGACATGTTCAGGGCGCAAAGGTTGTGGAAGATATGTGTGAAATTGTCTGGAATAAGGGCATTCATTATTTCACCGTATATGCTTTTTCCACCGAAAACTGGAACAGACCAAACGACGAAGTGGACGCTCTTATGGGTCTTCTTCGAAACTATATGAAGAACTGTATTAAGCGCGCATCAAAGAACAATATGTGTGTAAGAGTTCTGGGCGACAAGACCAGACTTGCTCCCGATATCAGAAAGAGTATTGATGATCTTGAAGAGGCTACAAAGAATAATACAGGCCTTCACTTTCAGATTGCCATCAATTATGGCGGTAGAGATGAAATAAGAAGAGCTGTCAAGGATATTGCAGGCAAGGTGAAAGAGGGGTTATTAAATCCCGAGGACATAACAGAAGATACAATTTCAGGTAGCCTTGACACAAATAATATGCCGGATCCCGATTTACTTATCAGGACCTGCGGTGAGGAAAGAATATCCAATTTCCTTTTGTGGCAGTTAGCGTACAGTGAGTTTTATTTCACGCCTGTGGCCTGGCCGGACTTTAGTGAAGCGGAGCTTGATAAGGCCATAGAAGCTTACGGAAAGAGAAACCGCAAGTTTGGCGGAATTAAGGAGGAAGGCCGATAATGAAAACCAGAATTATCAGCGGAACAATACTTATACTGATTGCCGGAACATGTATGGTTTTGGGAGGCCTTTGGCTTATCGGGCTTATGACGGCAATGGCTCTTATTGCCTTCTTTGAACTTTCGAGAGCCACGGGGCTTCATGTAAAGGGTACCCCCACCAACGCCTTTGAAAGTGCCGCGTATGTTTCGATTGTTGTAATGTATGCGTTTATTTATTTAGACTATGTTGGAATCGGCCTCGGCCTTTGGTCCACCATATTCTTAATGTTTCTGCTTATCATATATGTGGTCAAATTCCCCACATACGACGCTTCTCAGATGATGAGAGCATTCTTCTGTGTTATGTATGGGCCCTTCCTTTTCTCATATGTATACAGAATTAGAGCCCTGGAGAATGGACAGTACCTTATATGGCTTGTGCTGATCTGCTCAGCCTTAAATGATACGTTTGCTTATTTCATCGGATCTGCATTTGGTAAACACAAACTTGCTCCGAAGTTAAGCCCCAAGAAGTCAATCGAGGGAAGTATCGGAGGTATAGTCGGAGGAACCCTGGGTGGCGGTATCTACGGGTGGTTTTTGGGCGCAAATATTTATCACAGCGCCAACATGTGGTGGATAATAGCCATTATATGCGGCCTTTCCAGCATCATTGGCCAGATTGGAGACCTGGCTGCATCGGGAATCAAGCGTAACTACAACATAAAGGATTATGGAACACTGATCCCCGGACATGGCGGAGTAATGGACAGGGTGGACAGCATAATTGTTACGGCACCCATTATTTATTATCTTTCCATTCTTTTCATGGATTTGGATTTCACAGCTATAAGCTGGTAGAACAGAGGCGATTTTAAATGAAGAAAATCGGTATTTTGGGTTCCACCGGATCAATCGGAACTCAGACACTTGATATAGTTAAGGCTTTTCCTGAGGAGTTAAAGGTTGTTGCCCTTTCAGCAGGCACCAATGTTGAACTTATGGAGAAGCAGATAAGACAGTTTAAACCCGAACTTGCCGTAATGGGAAGCCTTGAGGCTGCAAGAGATTTACGAGGCAGAGTGGCAGATTTGGACGTGAGAGTTCTTGGGGGCATGGAAGGCATGCTTGAAATGGCAGTGCTTCCTTCAATGGATATCTTCGTAACTGCCATAGTGGGAATGATTGGAATCAGACCTACTATCGCTGCAATTAAAGCGGGGAAAACTATTGCTTTGGCCAACAAGGAAACCCTGGTATGTGCCGGACATATTATTATGCCCCTGGCCAAGGAGATGGGCGTATCCATCCTTCCTGTGGACAGTGAGCACAGTGCAATCTTTCAGTCTTTAAAGAATGAACCGAAGGACAAGATAGATAAGATTCTTCTTACAGCATCGGGCGGACCTTTCAGAGGCATGACCACCGACCAGCTTCGTGACAAAACAGTTGAAGATGCCCTTAAGCATCCTAACTGGTCCATGGGGCAGAAGATTACCGTGGATTCAGCTTCCCTGGTTAATAAGGCCCTGGAGGTTATGGAGGCTAGATGGCTGTTTGATGTATCCTTGGATCAGATTCAGGTTATAATTCATCCTCAGAGTATTATTCACTCGGCAGTTCAGTTTATAGATGGCGGGATCATCGCACAGATGGGAGTTCCTGACATGAAACTTCCAATCCAGTATGCGCTTTTCTACCCGGACAGAATGCCTATGGAAGGCAACAGAGTTGATTTCTTTAAACTGGCATCCATCACCTTTGAAAAGCCTGATCCGGATACATTTAAAGGGCTTGCTTTGGGAATTAAGGCAGCAAGAATTGGCGGAAGCATGCCTACGGTGTTTAATGCGGCTAATGAGCGTGCCAATGCCATGTTTATCAGAAAAGAAATCAAGTTTTTGCAAATCGGTGAAATTATCGAGAAATGCATGGATCGCCACAAGGTTATTGCGAACCCTACGGTGGAGCAGATCCTTGAGGTTGAAAAGGATATCTATGATTATATAGATTCAGAGGTTTAATCAGTAAGTTATGGGCGTTACTATTTTATTTTTTGTTTTGATAATGGGATTGATTGTTATATCCCATGAATTCGGTCATTTCCTTATTGCCAAAGCTAACGGTATCCACGTAGTGGAATTCGCAGTGGGATTCGGCCCCAAGTTATGCGGTTTTACAAAGAATGGCACTGAATATACCTTACGCCTTCTTCCCCTGGGAGGTGCCTGCAGATTTGAAGGTACTGATTTGACTCCCGAGGAGATGAAGGAGTTAAGAGAAAAAGATCCCGAGGGCGGAGACGGTTTAAGTGAAGGAGCCTTCAACAAGGCAAGTGTATGGGCCAGAATCGGCACAGTGCTTGCGGGTCCCTTCTTCAACTTCCTTTTGGGACTTATTTTTGCCTTGGTCGTTGTAAGCAATACATATACAGTTCTTCCTGTGGTTCAAAGCGTTTCTGAAGGAGGCGGATGTGAAACTGCGGGGATTATGGCAGGAGACGTTATTAAGAAGGTAGACGGACACAGTATCTATCTTTATAACGACCTTCTGATTCGCTCGGTTATGAACCGCGGAGAAAGTGTGGAATTTGTTTACGAAAGAAACGGTGAAACCTACAAGACCATGGTTACACCGGCTTATTCCGAGGCTGATGGCAGATATCTGTTTGGACTAACCGGCGGAGAGTACGTAAAGGCAGATGGCATTGTGGACAGTGTCAAATTCGGACTTTACGAAATGCACTATGCCATTTCCTCAACCTATTCGGCTCTTGGAGGCCTCTTTACAGGAAAGACAGGCAAGGATGATGTTGCCGGCCCTCTTGGAGTAGCTGAAGTTGTTGGGGACACCTATGAGAACACCAAGGAATATGGTGCAACCACAGTAGTGATGAACATGATGTATCTTGTTATGCTTCTGTCCGTAAACCTTGGAATCATAAATCTTCTTCCTTTGCCTGCTTTGGATGGAGGAAGACTGGTATTTCTGCTTATAGAACTTGTTAGAGGCAAACCCGTTCCTCCTGAGAAAGAGGGAATGGTTCACGTTGCGGGAATGATTCTTCTTTTGATTCTTGCAGCATTTGTCTTCTTTAACGATATTACAAAGCTCTTTAGATAGAGACTTTTATCGCTTCAATGTGCCAATGATTATTCTGTTACCGGCCTGGTCGGTTGCCTCAAGCTCATGTACTTTGACGCTTTTGGAGAGAGGCTCGTTTGCCTTGGACATAAGGGCCTTTGCAGAAAACATAACGCACGTAATCAAAACGATTGTAAGGAGAGCTAAGGCACCTACGCGCTTTCCACTGCTGACAAAAATCATCTTTTCCTGCTTATATGGAGTAGATAAACCCGGGATAATAGGAATGTAATTCCTTCTCGGGTTTTTTAATTTCTCAATAAAGGATTCCACTGTGGGAAATCTTTTATTGTCATCCTTATCCAGACATTTTTCCACAGCCGAAACCAGGTAACCGGGCAGAGACCTGTTACATTCTTTAAGGTGCCTTCTTAAGTAAGGGGGCTTTGAGGGGTCTTCTCCCGATAACATGAAGTGAAGGAGGGCACCCAGGGAGAAAATGTCGCTTCTTGGGCTTATGGCCTTTCCTTCCATCTGTTCAGGTGAAGAAAAACCTGGGCTTGCCATGTTTCCTTCTGACGTCTTTCTTTCCCTAATCTTCTTAAGACTTATTATGCTTCCTGTATCAATAAGGCGAATGTTTTTTTCTGAATCTATTAATACATTGTCAGGCTTAAGGTCCGAGTAGATCATGCCGCTTTTTCTTGAATGGAGGTAAGACAGTACATCGCCGACCTTTTCTGTGACTTTTATGGCATCAGGCACGGACAAGGGTCCGTTAAGTTCAACATATTCAGTGAGTGACATGCCTTTAATGAACTCCATGACAAGGCAGACCTCATCACCTGATGAATAGATGTCTAAAATCATGGGAAGTGCAGGATGGAAACAGTTCTTTATTTCCCCAAGGTTTGCGAGTATTTTCTCTTTGGAAAGGACCTCGGATGTAATAAATTTCTTGATGGCCACAAACCTCCCCAGGCGCTTGTCCATTCCTTTGTAGACTATTCCTTGACCTCCCCTTGCGATTTCGTTGAGAATTACGTAGTTTTTTGCTTTTTCGTCCATATTTTTCTCCTTTTAATTTGTATTTATTAAAACAGCGCTCATGTCATCGACCTCGTTCCTTGACAGATTTCTGCCGACGCATTCCTTTAGCTGTCTTGTTTTGAATTCGGTGGGATTCTTACTTGAATTGGAATTGAGAAGAGCTTTGATAAGATCGGGATCAAGACGTCTGTAGAAACCGTCGGAACACAACAGAAACCCGGAGTGACGCTTTATCCTGCCTGTTTTGTGATGGGGTACGTGGTACCCAATGTTTGTAAAACAGGCATTTAAAACACCGGATTCCGAATCATCGTCAGTCAAAAGCTTTGTCCTTCCTGACTTGAGTGTGTAGACCCTGCAGTCTCCGCTCCAGAAGACGTAGAATCGCTTGTTTATTGTGATTAACATTGAAATTGTGGTTCCGTTTGATGTGGGAGTGATCTCGGAGAACTTCCGATGACATCTGAAGAATTCGCGTTTAACCGCACGGACAAAGCCAATCTCTTTGTATTTTCTTATGGCTCTTAAACCGTCACGGTAAATCCAGTTGACCATCCACTCCGTTACAAAGCCGGATGCATCCTCTGAATTGGGGAAACTTCCGATTCCGTCGCATACCATGGCCATTGTGACCCTTTTGCGATGAGTTATAAACTGGGTAATACAAAGAGAGTCCTGATTAACCTTGGACTCTTTTCCCTTTTCGCTTACATAAGAACTAATGATTTGCATAAATCACCTGCAAACCTCCTAATGTAAACCTCTCTGAAGTTGTCACCCCTGGAAAAACGCTTGAAATAAGCATTAATACTTGAACAGTCATCAAGTGGTTTCATTGTAGCTGTAAATTTCATGCGAGTCAACTTTTTTTTGTTTTTTTTGTGAGGTTTTTCATAGTTATCTCGTGTAATATATAGAAAGAGGGTGGAAGGAGGAAACTACCGATGCCTATGGATAACGGTGCTTGTAGCTACCGCCGTTTCCGCGAAGATGGTGATGAAAGCGGACTCGTAGAAATAATCAGAGACTATAAAGATGGGCTGATTTATTTCCTGAACAGCTTTGTTGGAGATATTAATATAGCTGAGGAATTGGCAGAGGATACCTTTGTTTTGCTGGGGACCAAAAAACCAAGGGATAAGCAAAGAGGGTCTTTTAAAACTTGGCTATATACCATTGGTCGGAATGTAGCGATTGACTTTTTACGAAAAAGAACTCAAAAAAATAGAGAAATTAGCATTGATGACGGAATAGAAATTAGTGATGAACAAAACATAGAGGGAAATTATATTCGCAAGGAGCGGGATGTTATTATCCATCGTTCGATGAGAAAATTAAAGCCTGAATACCAGCAGATCCTTTGGCTTGTATATTTTGAAGAATTATCCAACAAAGAGTGTGCTTCTATTATGAAGAAAACTGTTCATGGAATTGAGACACTTGCTTATCGAGCAAGAAGAGCCCTCAAGTCGGAACTCGAACAGGAGGAGTTTTATTTTGAAGACATATGAAGAAATGGCGGAAAGCGTACTCAATAGAATAAGAATATATGAAGCCGAAAAGAAGGAAAGCAGGAGAGCGATTAGAATCGGAACGGCTATTACAGCGGCAGCAATTGTGGTTATTATGACGTTGTTTAATATTTCGCTTCCAGTGTATGCTCGAGGAATTCCTATCCTTGGGAGTGTTTTCGCATACATACAGGACAATCTTGATTTTATGGGGCTTTACTCCAGTTATGCCTATGAGGTTGGTGAGAAGACCAGAGACAGGGATGTAGAGATAACACTTTCTGAGGTTTACTGCGATGGATACAATCTATTTATTTCATATATCGTGGAGAGCGACAAGTTTGACGCTATGCTGAAGAAGGATGAAGGGTACTCAAGTTCGCAATTAAACTATTACGGTAAAAATAGCATAATCTACGATGGAAAAGAAAAAGAACTAGAAGGGTTTGGCGTAACCGGTATTGAGGGTAGATTCGTAGATGACAGAACTTTTGCCGGTGTGGAAACATTATCTTTAGGGGAAGAGCGATTTCCAGATGCTTTTACCCTCCGGATTTCTGTTTCATCGGTGGGCTTGATTGGAATAAAACAGGATATGATTTCCGGAAAATGGCAATTTAACATTCCAGTTGAGCGTAATGACGAGGATGTTATTACATATGATATTAACGTAACGGAGAATGGACATACTATAGATAAGGCTGTTGTGTCACCGATTATGATTACTATATATACTTCATATCCTGATTTATATTTTGGAACAGTAAATTATAGGGTTATGACTTATAGCGATATTTCACCCCTTAAGGATACATCCCAAATGGGGGAATTTGCAGCGACTTCCGGGTATGTCAAGATTCCAAGGGATAGAGTTGGAAAAGGTATGGACATATATGTGATTGATGCATCCAAGATTAAAGAGGGAGAAAGCACGGATGACCGAGATACGGTTGAAAAATATGCAATCGTATCGGCTCATATAAATCTACAATAAGCGATTCTTTTGAACGGTCACGACGCGTTTGTGTCGTGACTGTTTCATTTTATGCATTTCTTCCCATTGAAAAACAAAATGAAAGACAATAAAATGGAATAGGAGGGTACATACGGAGGTAAGAAATGTACAGAGATAACACGAAAATCGTTAAAATAGGGGACCGCGTAATAGGTGGCGGGAACCCGATTCTTATACAGTCGATGACCAACACGAGGACCGAGGATGTTAAGGCCACGGTTGATCAGATTTTGAGACTTGAAGCTGCCGGATGCGAGATTATCAGGTGCACTGTGCCCACTTTGGAGGCGGCTGAGGCTTTAAAGGAGATAAAGAAGCAGATACATATCCCGCTGGTTGCGGATATTCACTTTGATTATAAGATGGCCATTGCTGCAATGGAAAACGGTGCAGACAAGATTCGCATCAACCCCGGAAATATCGGAAGCAGGGAAAAGGTTGAGGCTGTTGTGAAGGTGGCCAAAGAGAGAAACATCCCTATAAGAGTGGGTGTTAACAGCGGTTCTTTGGAGAAGGAGCTTGTGGAGAAATACCATGGAGTAACAGCTGAGGGAATCGTTGAGAGTGCTCTTGATAAGGTGGGTATTATAGAGGATCTTGGCTATGACAACCTTGTTATCAGCATCAAATCATCTGATGTAATGATGTGTGTTAAGGCCCATGAAATTCTGGCTGAGAAAACCAATCATCCTCTCCATGTGGGAATTACCGAGTCCGGTACCATCAACAGCGGAAACATTAAATCCGCCCTTGGGCTTGGATTGATCCTGAATCAGGGAATAGGCGATACCATAAGAGTTTCACTGTCTGCAGATCCTGTGGAAGAGGTCAGAAGCGCTAAGCTTATACTTAGAACATTGGGACTTAGAAAGGGCGGAATCGAGGTGGTTTCATGCCCTACCTGCGGACGAACCAAGATTGATTTAATCGGACTTGCAACAAAGGTTGAGGACATGGTTAAGGACATGCCGCTTGACATCAAGGTTGCGGTTATGGGATGCGCGGTTAACGGCCCCGGAGAGGCCAAGGAAGCCGACATCGGAATCGCCGGAGGAATCGGCGAGGGTCTCCTTATTAAGAAGGGAGAGATAATTAAGAAGGTTCCCGAGGAGGAGTTGCTTAATACGCTCCGCTTTGAACTTGAGAACTGGCAAGGATAGGTTTTAATGAGTAAGCTTTTTTTTGAGGCGTTCCCGACGCTTGAACTGAATGATGAATTAAGAAGCCTTTTTGAAGAGACGGTGGTTGACCGGGTTTCAACCACTGCATCAAGGGAATACTTACACGTATATGTGTCATCAAATCACCTGCTTCCCAAGCAGGCTGTTTTTGATGTCGAGAAAAAGATTAAGAGCCAGTTTTTCAGATATAACAAGATAGACATAAAGATATATGAGAAATTCAAGCTTTCCGCTCAGTACACACCTGAGAAGCTTTTTGATGTGTACAGGGAAAGCATTTTTCTTGAAATCAGGGAATACAGTCATGTTTTCTTCAACTGTATAAGGCATGCAAAGTTTGAGTTTCCCACTGAGAATCTCATGGAGATAACTGTTGAGGATAACTTTGTATCAAGGGAGAGAAAACGTGAGATAGAGGAAGTTTTTGAGAAGATTTTTTGCGACAGATGCGGCCTTAAGGTTGACATTAAGGTGAAATTTGATCTTCCTGCTGCCAAGGACGACAGGAGCAATGCAGGAGAGGCCTTTAAGAAGGTGTTTCCTGCTGCAGTTTCCGATGCCGATAAGCAGGAGGAAACCAAGACCAATGCAGCCAAGAAAGTTATAGAAAAGGAAGCCCCCAAAAAGAAGGAGAGAGAGCTTTCTTATTCCTCCAATCCCGATGTTATTTACGGTAAGGATGTGGACATAGATGCCACCCGAATTGTTGATATTGAGGGTGAAATCGGCGTAGTGGCCGTAAGAGGAAAGATAATTGCGGTGGACCTCAGAGAGACAAGAAAGGGCGACCTTTACATTGTTTCTTTTGATGTCACTGATTTTACAGATACGATAAGCTGCAAGTGCTTCATTCCAAGCAACAAGATTGATGAGTTCAGCGCCAGGGTCAAGACAGGCGTTTTTGTAAAGGTCAAGGGTGAGGCTTTGATCGATAAGTTCTCACATGAGCTTACAATCAACTCCTTAAAGGGAATCCAGGAGATCCCGGATTTTACGGAGAAGAGGAAGGATAAAGCATCTAAGAAGAGAGTGGAACTTCACTGTCATACCAAAATGAGTGATATGGATGGTGTATCCGAGGCTTCGGACATTATTAAGCAAGCCTACGCCTGGGGGCATCCTGCCATAGCCATTACGGATCACGGTGTGGTTCAGGCCTTCCCCGATGCCCTTCATACAAGGGATGATTTGTGGAAGAAGGAGAAGGAGAGACGTATTGCCGCAGGGGAGGAAAACCCGGACAAAAACGACTTTTTCAAGATTATTTACGGAGTTGAGGCTTACGTTGTAGATGACCTTCAAGGTATAGTCAATAACGATAAAGGCCAGACATTTGATGAGAAATATGTGGTTTTTGACATAGAGACCACTGGCTTTTCTGCGGACAAAAACAGGATTATTGAGATTGGTGCCGTAAAGGTGGAAAATGGCGCTATTACAGACAGATTCTCAACTTTCGTAAACCCTGAGGTGCCAATTCCTTATAGAATAACACAAGTTACGAATATAAGAGACGAGATGGTTTTGGATGCTCCTACCATTGAGAAGGTGCTTCCGGACTTTGTGAAATTCTGCGAGGGCTGTATCCTTGTTGCCCACAATGCGGGATTTGATACAGGATTTATTAAGGTTAACTGTCAGAGACAGGGATTTCCTTTTGACTATACCTGGGTTGATACCCTTGGCATTTCAAGAGTGCTTTTCCCGGACCATGCGAAGCATACTCTGGATGCGGTTTGTAAGATTCTCGGAGTGAGCCTTGAAGGGCATCACAGAGCTGTAAATGATGCCGAGGCTACTGCTGAGATTTTTGTAAAGCTTATCAAGATTCTTAAGGATCAGGGAATTACAACCCTTACTGCTCTCAATGAGATGGCAAAGCTTAATCCTAATGCAATTAAGCGACTCATGCCTTACCATACGATTCTTCTGGCGCAGAATGATGTGGGAAGAATCAATATGTATACGCTGGTTTCGGAGTCTCACCTTAAGTATTTCTTTAAGGTCCCGAGAATTCCCATGAGCCTTCTTATGAAATACAGGGAAGGAATCCTTGTGGGAAGCGCCTGCGAGGCGGGAGAGTTATATCGTGCGCTCCTTGACGAGAGGTCCGAAGAGGAGATTGCAAGAATCGTTAATCTCTACGATTATCTTGAGATTCAGCCTGTGGGTAACAACGCCTTCATGATTGAGTCCGAGAGAATCGAATCCGTTAATTCAATTAAGGATATTCAAAACATCAACAAGAGGATTGTCAAGCTTGGAGAACAGTTTAATAAGCCGGTTGTTGCCACTTGTGATGTGCATTTCCTCAATCCCGAGGATGAGATTTACCGTCGAATCATAATGGCGGGCAAGGGCTTTGATGATGCGGACAGACAGGCGCCCCTCTATCTTCATACCACAGAGGAGATGCTTGAGGAGTTCCAGTATCTGGGCTCCGATAAGGCTGAGGAGGTTGTTATCACAAACACCAATCTCATTGCCGATATGATTGAGCCCATTTCGCCGGTTCGCCCCGATAAGTGTCCTCCGGTTATTCCCGATTCCGACAAGACCCTTACGGAGATCTGCTACAACAAGGCTCACGATTTATACGGAGAAACCCTTCCTCCAATAGTTGAGGAGAGATTGCAGAAAGAGCTTAATTCCATTATTTCCAATGGATTCGCGGTTATGTACATCATCGCCCAGAAGCTGGTTTGGAAATCGGTGGAGGACGGATATCTGGTTGGCTCCAGAGGATCCGTAGGTTCATCTTTGGTGGCATTCATGGCCGGTATTACCGAAGTTAACTCCATGCCACCCCACTATAGATGCCCGAAATGTAGATATTACGATTTTGACTCAGATGAGGTAAAAGCATATGCGGGAAATGCGGGCTGTGATATGCCTGATAAGAACTGCCCCGTATGTGGCGAACCTCTTATTAAAGACGGCTTCGATATTCCTTTTGAAACATTCCTTGGTTTCAAGGGCGATAAGGAGCCTGATATAGACCTTAACTTCTCAGGTGAGTACCAGTCCAAGGCTCATAAGTACACTGAGGTTATTTTTGGTGCCGGTCAGACCTTCAGAGCCGGAACCATTGGTACTTTGGCGGATAAGACTGCATACGGATACGTTAAGAATTATTTTGAGGAGAGGGGCGAACCCAAGAGACACTGCGAGATAAACAGGCTGGTTCTTGGCTGTACGGGCGTAAGAAGAAGCACCGGTCAGCACCCCGGCGGAATCGTTGTTCTTCCCGTGGGAGAGGATATTAACTCCTTTACACCGGTTCAGCATCCCGCAAACGATATGACGACGGACATAATCACGACACATTTTGATTATCACTCCATCGACCATAACCTTTTGAAACTTGATATTCTCGGGCATGATGATCCCACTATGATTAGAATGCTTCAGGATATTACAGGCATAGATCCCACCAAGATTCCTCTGGACGATAAGGCAGTTATGAGCCTTTTCAGAAGCCCCGAGGCCTTGGGAATTACTCCTGCGGATATCGATGGATGTCCTGTGGGAAGCCTCGGAATTCCGGAATTTGGTACAGATTTCGTTATTCAGATGCTTCTTGATACCAAACCGAAGTGTTTTTCTGATTTAATTAGAATATCGGGACTTGGTCACGGTACCGACGTATGGCTTAATAACGCTCAGACTCTTATTTTGGAGGGCACTGCGGATATTTCCACATGTATATGCTGTCGTGATGACATTATGCTTTATCTTATACGTATGGGAATGGATCCAAGCCTTTCCTTCACCACAATGGAAAGCGTAAGAAAGGGTAAAGGACTTAAGCCCGAAATGGAGAAAGCCATGAAGGAAGCCAATGTTCCCGACTGGTATATCTGGTCCTGCAAGCAGATTAAGTACATGTTCCCCAAGGCACATGCGGCTGCTTATGTTATGATGGCCTGGAGAATTGCTTATTGTAAGATAAACTATCCTTTGGCTTATTATGCTTCATTCTTCTCGATTCGTGCCAAGGCCTTTTCCTACGAGAAAATGTGCCAGGGACGTGCGCATCTTGAGGCTGTAATCAGAGAACTAAAGGGCAAGGGTGACCTGATAACAAAGGCGGAAGAGGATTCCCTTAAGGATATGAAGATTGTACAGGAAATGTATGCCAGAGGCTTTGAATTCCTGCCAATTGATATCTTTAAGGCTCATTCGAGAAACTTCCAGGTTATGGACGGCAAAATAATGCCTTCACTAAATAGTATTGACGGCTTGGGTGAAAAGGCTGCAGATGCTATAATGGAAGCAGCGAAGGATGGCCCTTTCCTCAGTAAGGATGATTTCCGTGACAGAACAAAGGTATCAAAGACTGCCATAGACAAGATGGCGGAATTAAATCTATTGGGGGATATTCCCGAAACAAATCAGATCAGTTTATTTGATATGTTTGCATAGGGTGGTTACAAAATGGAGAAACTTTTAATTACCGGTGGAAGCGGATTCCTCGGCAGCAGACTCAAAACTGCATATCAGGATAAGTACGAGGTATGCACCCCGACTCATTCTGAACTTGACATTACCAATAAGGACTCAGTGGCGGCTTTCTTCATAACGGAGAGGCCTGATAAGGTTATTCACTGTGCAGGGATGGCAGATGTGGTATCCTGCGAGAAGAAGCCGGATGAGAGTGCTGTTGTAAATGTGGTGGGAAGCCTTAATATGGCCAGCGTTGCAGCTCAGTATAAGGCAAAGATTATCATCTGTTCCTCTGATCAGGTATATTGCGGTAACAGAGGCAATATTGCCCATAATGAGGACGAGGTTGTTTTTCCATATAACCAGTACGGCAAACAGAAGAGAAGCGCGGAGAAGGAGTGCCAGAGAGTTAATCCCGACAGCATAATTCTGCGCCTGTCATGGATGTATGAGCCTGATAATCTTGCGGATTTGACCAGGATGGATTATCCCAGGAATCTTTGCAACAAGATTCAGAATAACGAGAAGATAAGGTATTCAACCCGCGATCGAAGGGGAATTACGGATGTCAACGAAGTTGTTGCCAACATGGAGAAGGCCTTTGAACTTCCCGGGGGCATCTACAATTTCGGATCCCCTAACAAATTCAATACCTATGACCTTACAAAGAACCTGATTTCATCTCTTGGAATCAGCTTAAGATACATTGAGGAGGACACGGCAGCCTTCTCAAACAATTCAAGAAACCTTTTAATGAGTCAGGAGAAGATTAACAAGTACGGCATCGTATTCCGCAACAGTTATGACGCTTTGTATGACTGTTTGAGGGGAAAGATTAAGGTGCCGGTGTAAAAGTTTGAATTTTTTAAAAAAAGTGCTTGCTTTTTTCTTCGAGATACGTTAAGATACTCAAGTACGGCTCGTTGGTCAAGCGGTTAAGACGCTGCCCTCTCACGGCAGAATCAGCGGTTCGATTCCGCTACGAGCTGCGAAGAGACTCAAACCTTTGGTTTGAGTCTTTTTTTGACTTTTCCTTTGTTACATTTTGACCTTTTCGCCTTGCTTTGAGTTCCTCGGGCGGATAAAAATGCTGTTTTCGGCTTTTTATCCGCCTTTTGTGTACCTTATTTGGGGATGGTGGCGGATAATAATTCCCTTTCTCGCATTTTATCCGCCTGAAATGAGCTTGTGATGGGAAAGCAGGCGGATAAAATTAGCAAATAGCAGATCTTATCCGCCTGAAATCACCTCAGAAGAGTAAGCGTAGCGGATAAAATTGGAATTGAGCAGAAATTATCCGCCAACAGGCGATTACATAGAGGCTGGGCGGCGGATAAAAGGAGCGGAACGCGACTTTTATCCGCTTTTGAAGCTTTTAAAAGTCAAAGCTGTACCCCCTTTAATCCCTTGCTAATTCTCGAAAAAAATAATATAATTAAATGTAATTTTTTGGTACACAAATCTTAAAATTATTAATAATTTCTAGATGCATATAGGAAAGGAACAGACTCATGAGTAAGAAGCTTGAAGACTATGTAAGGACCATACCTGATTTCCCTGAACCGGGAATTATGTTTAGAGATGTAACCAGCGTTTTGCAGGATGCGGACGGTCTGAAACTTGCTATAGATACAATGCAGAATTTGGTAAAGGATTTGGAGTTTGATGTTGTTGTGGGAGCCGAGAGCCGTGGATTCATTTTCGGAACACCTCTTGCTTACAACCTTCACAAGCCCTTTGCACTTATCCGTAAGAAAGGCAAACTCCCCTGCGAGACAGTATCTGTTGACTATGATCTTGAGTATGGCAAGGCAACAATTGAGATGCACAAGGATGCAATCAAGCCCGGCCAGAAGGTTCTCGTTGTTGACGATTTAATCGCTACAGGCGGAACAACAGAAGCTATGATTAAGCTTATTGAGTCCCTTGGCGGTGAGGTTGTAGGCGTTGTTGTACTTATGGAGCTTGCAGGCCTTAACGGAAGAGACAAGATTAAGGGATACAGACTGGATTCAGCTATTTCCTATCCCGGAAAATAAAGAAACTATTAATGCAGTGAGGCTTATATGGACGAGATCAAACAGGAAGTGATCTTTGACGATGGTCGAATTGAAGCAATGCAGGAGCAGCTCAGTCCTGAAGAGTTGTACAAGGACTTAATAGACAGAGTTGCTCTTTACCATCCTTCAGATGATTACTCGTTGATTGAAAAAGCATATCGTTTCGCTGATGAGGCGCACAAGAGTCAGGTGAGGAAGTCGGGAGAACCCTACATCATTCACCCTCTTTGTGTTGCAATAACTCTGGCAGATTTGGAGATGGATAAGGAGACCATCGCTGCCGGATTGCTTCACGATGTTGTGGAGGATACAGTTCTTTCCGAGGAAGACCTTAAGAGGGAGTTCGGAGATGACGTTGCTCTTCTTGTTGACGGCGTTACCAAGTTAGAGCAGATTCCTCTTACCAACAACATGTCCGGTGATGATGCCAAACTTGAAATGCAGGCAGAGAACCTTCGAAAGATGTTCATTGCCATGGCCAAGGATATCCGAGTGGTCATTATCAAGCTGGCAGATAGATTACATAACATGCGTACTCTTAAGTACATGCCTCCCGAAAAGCAGCAGCGTATCGCCAGAGAAACCCTTGAAATATACGCTCCTCTTGCTGACAGGCTGGGTATCTCCCGTATCAAGGTTGAGCTTGATGATTTATCATTCAAGTACCTTGAGCCCGAGGCATATTATGATTTGGTTGACAAGATTGCAATCAGAAAGAGTGAGAGAGAGAAATACATTCAGGATATAGTTGACGAGGTAAGTCAGCACATCAAGAATGCCAATATAGACGCAAAGATAGATGGTCGTATCAAGCACTTCTTCAGTATCTACAAGAAGATGAAGAATCAGGGCAAGACCATCGACCAGATTTATGATCTGTTCGCAGTTCGAATCATTGTTGATTCGGTAAAAGACTGCTACGCAGCCTTAGGCGTAATCCACGAAATGTATAAGCCCATTCCCGGCAGATTCAAGGATTACATTGCAATGCCGAAGGCCAACATGTACCAGTCACTTCATACAACCCTTATCGGTTCATCGGGTCAGCCCTTCGAAATCCAGATAAGAACTTACGAGATGCACAAGGCCGCCGAGTACGGTATCGCAGCTCACTGGAAGTATAAGGAGAACTCCGACGGTAAGAAGGTAGAGTCCCAGGAGGCAGAGAAACTTTCATGGCTTCGTGAGATTCTTGACTGGCAGAAGGAAATGTCCGATAACAAGGAGTTCATGAAGCTTCTTAAGGACGACTTTGATATTTACGGAGATACGGTTTACTGCTTTACTCCCAACGGCGAGGTTAAGACCCTGCCCTATGGTTCCAACCCCATCGACTTTGCTTACAGCATTCATTCCGCTGTAGGTAACAAGATGATTGGTGCCAGAGTAAACGGCAAGCTTGTAACCATAGATTATGAGATCCAGAACGGAGACAGAGTTGAAATCATCACCTCTCAGAACTCCCGAGGACCCTCAAGAGACTGGCTTTCAATTGTCAAGAGTACACAGGCCAAGAACAAGATTAACCAGTGGTTCAGAAATGAACTTAAGGATGACAATATAACCAAGGGTAAGGACATGATAGTGTCCTACTGCAAGGCCAAGGGCATTAACATGACCGACGTCATGAAGCCCGAGTACATGAATCTTGTTATGGACAAGTATGGCTTCAGAGACTGGGAGTCAATTCTGGCAGCCATCGGTCATGGCGGACTTAAGGAAGGCCAGATTATCAACAGGATGCTTGAGGCCTATGAAGCTGACCATGCGAAACCTCTTACCAATGAGGAGGTTATTAGGCAGGTTGAGGAGAATCAGGCTCACAGAAATGTGAGAATGAGACCCAAGAGCGGAATTACCGTTAAGGGAATTCACGATGTGGCCGTTAGATTCAGTAAGTGCTGTTCACCTTTGCCCGGTGATGAGATAGTAGGTTTTGTCACAAGAGGAAGAGGTGTTTCCATTCACCGCTCCGACTGTATCAACATGCTTAGCCTTCCTGAAATTGAGAGAAGCAGAATCATCGAGGCTGAGTGGGAGAAGACAGAGACAGAGAATGAGCTTTACTCCGCAGAGATTAAGATTTACGCCAACAACCGTAACGGTCTTTTGGCGGATATTTCCAAGGCTCTCACGGAGAAGGATATCAATATCGTTTCCATGAATACCAGAACCAACAAGCAGGGTATGGCTACTCTTAATACCTGTATCGAAATCAGAAGCATGGACGAACTCAACAGAATTATTGAGAAGATTCGATCCATCGAAAGCGTAGTGGACATTGAAAGGACAAGAAGCTAGTATGAGCGAGATCAAAATAGGACGCCTTGTTATCGGAATAGCACAGACCAACTGTTACTTCATCTACAAAGAAGGCTCGAATGAGTGCGTATTTGTGGATCCTGCCGACCAGGGTGCGACTATTTTTGAGAAGTTAAAAGCCAATGGACTCTCCGTATCAGGCATAGTTCTTACTCATGCGCATTTTGACCATATCTGGGGCGCTCAGGAACTTCGCGCCAAATCAGGTGCCAAGATTTATGCCTGGGAAGAGGAAGAAGATTTATGTTCGGACTCCATTCTTAATGAATCCGACTGGGCAGGCAGAGCCTGTACCATTAAGCCCAACGTCTACTTGAAGGACGGGGACGAGATTGAGATAGCCGGAATCAGGCTTAAACTTTTGGGAACTCCCGGACATACCAAGGGAAGTTGCTGTTACTACATTGAGGAAGCCGGAATCCTTATAAGCGGAGATACTCTTTTCGCAGAGTCAGTGGGAAGAACGGATTTCCATACAGGCAGCATGAGTACCCTTGTGCGCTCCATTAAGGAAAAGCTCCTTGTTCTCCCTGAGGATACCAGGGTTTATCCCGGACACGGCCCTTCTACGACCATAGGTTACGAGAAAGAAAACAATCCATTTATACAGTAAAAGTTAAAGGCTCTTTTAATTAAAGAGCCTTTTTGTGAGGATAAATATGTTAAAAGTCAAAACGAATGTCATGGGTTTTGATTATGATATTCACTCTTTAGTGAAGGCCTTTTACCCGGAGGAGGAGGTAAGGGTTTTTTCCGAGGAAGAGTGCGATGAACCTGATGTAATATTCGACTTCAGGGCGCCAAAAGAGGATGAGGACCGCCCCATATATAAGAACGAATTCAAAATCAAACTATACGAAGAACTCTCCAAAGAGACAGGAAAGAAACTTCCGTGGGGAACACTGACGGGAATAAGGCCCACGAAGCTTCCTATGGAGATGATTTCAGAGGGAAAGGACGACGAAGAAATCAAGGCCAAGCTTAAAAGCACATACCTGGTTTCCGACGAGAAGATTGATCTTTCCATTGAAATTGCCAAGAGAGAGCTTTTCGCTTTAAGGGATATAGATGCAAAAGAAGGGTACAGTCTGTATATCGGAATTCCGTTTTGTCCAACGACATGTCTTTATTGTTCCTTTACATCATACCCGATTATTACAATGAAAAAGGTAGTAAACGACTACCTGGATGCCTTAGACAAAGAGATTGACTTTGTGGCAAGTGAATTTGCCGGAAAGACCCTTGATACGGTATATATCGGTGGCGGTACCCCTACGACTTTGGAAGCAGAGGAATTGGACAGACTTCTTACAAAGATTGAGGAAAGCCTTGATTTAAGCCATATCAAAGAGTTTACCGTTGAGGCGGGAAGAGCCGATTCCATTACGACGGCTAAGCTTGAAACCTTAAAGAAACACAAGGTTACCAGAATATCCGTAAATCCCCAGACCATGAACGAGGAAACTTTAAAGTTCATCGGAAGAAAGGCTACGGCAGCTGAAACCGTTGAGGCCTATAAGTTAGCCAGGAGTCTTGGCTTTGACAACATAAACATGGACATTATCCTTGGCCTTCCCGGTGAGGGAGCGGAGGATGTGGCAAGAACCATAGAGATTATCAAGGATTTAAAGCCCGATAACCTTACGGTTCACTCCCTGGCAATAAAGAGAGCCAGCGCCCTTAGCCAGTTTATTGAAAAGAACGGCATGTCCATGATCAATAACACAGACGAAACCATGGCCATAGCGGCTAAGGGTGCAGAGGACATGGGACTTATGCCGTATTATTTGTACAGGCAGAAGAACATGTCCGGAAACTTCGAAAACGTGGGCTATGCTTCAGAAGGAAAGTATGGAATTTATAACATTCTTATTATGGAGGAACTTCAGTCCATTGTGGCTTTAGGCGCCGGCACCGTCACAAAGAGAGTGTACGGAAACGGCCGAATCGAAAGATGCGACAATGTCAAGGATGTAAAGCTCTATATTGAGAAGATTGATGAAATGATAGACAGAAAACGAAGATTATTTGAGGGAGACTGATTTGAGAAGAGTATTAGCGGCAATTCTTGTTTTGGCTTTTACAGTTTCATGTTTGGGATGTGGAGAAAGTGTTTCCAAGTCCAATCCCGTAACCTTAACCATCTGGCATGTATACGGAGAACAGACCGCGTCGCCTTTAAACGACATCATAAACGAGTTCAATGATACCATTGGTCAGCAGGAGGGAATCAAGGTTCAGGTTTCCCTGGTTTCTAACACCAACACCATCCATGAGGCGGTTTTAAAGGCAGCCGAGAAGGAGCCCGGAGCCACAGAACTGCCGGATTTGTTCATTTCATATCCCAAAACTGTCCTTGCAATGCCGGATCCCGATATTCTTATGGACTTCAGGGAGTGCTTTAGTGAGGATGAATTAAATGAGTATGTGCCCGAATTCATTGAAGAGGGTGAGATAAATGGGAAGCTTCTGGTTTTTCCTGTGGCGAAATCCACTGAAATACTCTTCGTTAACAACACTTTGTTTGACAGATTTGCAAAGGATACGGGAGCCAAAATCGAGGATCTTTCCACCTGGGAGGGGCTTTTCGACACATCCGTTAAGTATAAGGAATGGAGCGGCGGAAAGGCGCTTATTGCACATGACTACCACTTCAATTATTTCCAGGTTGGATGCGAATCCATGGGTGAAGACTTTTTCGACGGCGATGCCATAGCCTTCGGACCCAAGTTTGAAAAAGCCTGGGAACCCTACGCTAAAGCAGCCATTGAAGGCGGCTTGTGGCTTAATGAAGGATATGCCACCGAGCCTTTAAGAACCGGCGATGCCATAGCAAGTGTGGGTTCAAGTGCCAGTGTTTTATACTATGCGGACGAGGTGACTTACGCCGATAACAGAACAGAAAAGGTGGATATTACCGCTTACCCCGTTCCCTGCTTTGAAAAGGGCGAGAAGATGGTAATGCAAAGGGGCGCCGGAATCTGCGCGGTTAAGTCGAACACTGAGAGAGAGAAAGCCATTGCAACCTTTGTGAAGTGGCTTACATCCCCGGAGATTAATGTGAAATTTGTTACTTCCGTGGGATATATGCCTGTAACCAATAAGGGCTTTGAACTTCTCCCGGATCAGATTGAGAAGCTTGACAGTCCCAAGTACAAGAGCCTTTACGAGGCATATATACAGACTCAAAAGGATTACACCTTTTATTCGGCACCGAAGCTTGATAATTACCTTGATCTTGAGACCACATTTGAAAAAGAGGTAAGAAGGCTTCTAAGGAAAGCCGCTATGGAATACAACGAGGAGGGGAAAGAGGACTCCTCCGTTAAGAACAGGGAGTATTTGATTAAGTTTGAGAGGGATATGAAGCGTAATTGAGGGATTACCGGCGAATGAGTAATATCATCAGGAAAATCAAACAAATAGTATATCTGTCCAAGCACAAGGGCAATGACTTAAGAGTCAAGATGATGTTTTACTTCATTGCCATTGCGCTTACTGCCATAGGTTTTCTGATTATCGTCCTTGTTTTATCCGGAAGGATTTTCAACGTCAGTGCACAGATGGCTGGTGTGATGCAAAATCACCTGAACAATCAGGCGGAGAAGTTCTCGGATGAGCTTACACAGTACACTGCCTACGGAATCGAATTATCCAGAAGCATCTCCAAGACCGTGGATGATGTTTTGGAGGAACACAACATCGAATTCTATCAGATGAACAACAATCCCGAGGTTTTGGAGGACCTTCAGAGCAGGATTTTTCAGGATATAAATACCGTAATCAAGCTTGGGGGAAGCAGTGGCGCATATGGTTTGGTTGACTGCACCATAAACACAAGTGTCCTGGGCTCTGGTCATTCCAGGGCAGGAGTGTGCTTAAGACTAGCCAACGTTACAGGTGAATTTGTGCTGAATCCTGAGGTTGCCATATACAGAGGAAGCAGCGAGATAGCCAGAAAAAACGACGTAAAGCTCCATACCCTTTGGAATCTTGAGTTTAACACCCAGAATATACCGGGCTACGATGATATCATGGAAAAATCCAGGGACACCGGAAAGGATTACTACTGGACTGAGAGAACCGTTCTTGAGGGAACGGGAGATTCCTGCATGCTTCTTTGCGTTCCCATCACCGGAAACCGGGTCAGACCTTACGGCCTTTGCGGTGTTGATTTGAATGAAAAACACTTTAATCTCCAATATCCTGCTCTAGACACGGTTTACGGCTCCATGATAACGGTGATTACGCCTTATTCCGATTCTCAGTTACTAATCGAAAACGGAATGACAGGAAACACCGAAGGAACCTGGCTTGACAACACTTTGGGACTAAAGGTGGAGGAGAGAAGCTACTACAATGCATACGGGTCCACAAAGGAAGTGTACTATGGGTTAAGTAAAGAAATTCCCATTAAAACCTTGGATGGCAAGACCTGGATGGTTTCGGTTCTTATCCCCAGGGAAGGATGCGATGCTTATATAAGACATAAAAGGATTATGTTTACAGCCCTTATCCTTGCCTTTACTCTGGCAATGCTTTCCATTGCTCTGCACCTATCCAACAGGTTTGTGAAGCCCATTCTTGCGGAGCTTGACAGGAAAGAGGGAGGGGATATGCCCGCGGACCTTAAGGAATTGTTTGACAGCCTTATGGCCAGCGTGGAGACTCTTACCAGAGCCGAGTACAGCGTTTATGAGAAGTATCTTGAAGGATATGATATAGCTCAGATACCGGATGAACTTATGATAAGTTCCAACACGGTCAAAAAACATAATAAGAGTATTTATAAGAAACTGAATGTATCATCTTTTGATGAGCTGTCTTTGTACTTTGACCTCTTCAGAAGGTGTAACAGAATAGATGATTTAAGAAAAAAATAGCTTGCAAACGGGAAAAAGTACCCTAGGGGTAATAGATTTCTGCCGAAAAAAAGGGTAATATAAACTCAGCTTTTTGAGGAGTTTAAAAAGATGAGGAAAATATTACGACTGTTATTAATTGCAGCGTTAGCCTCCATGTTTTTAATGGGCTGCGCAGCTACTCAGACATCTAAAGCCAACATAAGTTACTCGTTAGTTGAGATTACTGCTGAAGAGTATGTTGCTTTGGATTCGTCCCTTACTACAGATTAGAACACCACATAGTATACAAGGAACAAACTTGTTTTTACCAAGAACACTTTCGGCAGGGTTAACCCCTTTCTCTCACATGTTTAAAGGCACAGGGACATGTGATATTACCTGCCGAAAGGGAATTGGTAGCCCATTTACAAAATGAACACTATAAAATAGAATGTAACCAAGGATGAAGATCCTTGGTTTTTTATTTAGGCGCAAACACTATGAAGAACAATCACGAATCATCAGTAATCAGAAAGACCATTCTTTTCATAGCAGGGCAATGTGTTCTCATTGCCATAGTTTTTGCTGTCTATATTTTCAACTCCTACACCAACATAAGAAATGCCCAGGTTTCCTCCACAGAGAATCTTCTTGATGTGTTCGGAAGGGAACTGGACAACAAGATCAAGAATGCGGACATGCTTCTTGAGCAGATGATTTATCAAAACGACAACTATAACATGCTCCAAAGCAGCAAGGAGTCAGACAGGTATTACGCCTCCATGGCTCTTAAGAACATGATGGTGGAGTCCGTTACCTACAACAGCTACGTGGACACCTTTATCATTGCGGAGAGTTTATATAACACTTGTTTGGATTACTCAAACACCTTTATTACTTTTAATCAGAGGAATACCTTAAGGGACTTTACCATGAGTAAAGCTTCCCTTGGAAAGATGAAAGCATCCTGGCAGATAGAAACCATAGGCGATGAACCTTACCTGTATAAGATATATGTATGGCAGGGTGAGGCTGCGGCAGTATTCATTTCCGTAAGGAGCTTCCTTGGAAACACAAATACAGGAGACTTCTCAAACACAGCCCTTGTTTTGTATGATTCCGAAACGGGAACAGTCTGGGGTAACTACGGAGAGCTTCCGGGAGAATTAAGTGCCGGGGATTCAATAGAATCTATAGAGGTGTACTCACCCATGGGAGATGATTACATCCTAAGGGCCGACAACTATCATATCAAAGCCTTCGTTGGCAAGGAGTTTGACTTTAACCTTCTTAAATATGATGTCTGGGTTATGCTTGCCATGATCCTTATCCTTTCGGGATTCACCGTATTTATGATTAGGCACTTAAGAAAGAGCATCATTAAGCCGGTGGGCACCTTAAGAAAAGACATGGAGCGCATCCAATTTGGAGATTATGAATTACGAATAAACGACGAACTTGGAAGCAGAGAGTTTAACCTTCTTAAGAACACCTTCAATAAGCTCATGGACGAAATCCTTGGACTCAAGATTCAAACCTACGAGAAGCAGATTACTTTGCAGGAGGCAGAGCTTAAGAGTATTAAGCTTCAGATAAGGCCCCACTTTTTCTTAAACGCCATGACCACCATCTCAAGCCTTTCACAGCAGGGCAAGAATGAGGAAATAAGAAACTACATTGATTCCCTCTCAAAGAACATAAGATATATGTTCAGGTCCGGCCTTCATACCGTATCTCTTGACGAGGAGATAAGACATGTGGAAAACTACTTTGAGATGCAGGAGTTAAAATATCCCGGCTGCGTTTTCTTCTTTATAGATGTGGCGGAGGAAACAAGAAGCTGGAAGATTCCCCAGATGCTTATCCATACGGTAATAGAGAATGAGTATAAGTATGCCGTGGATGTAAACTCAATGTTAACCATCCTTATTAAAGCCGAGCTAATTAATAAAGACGGCGAAGAAATGCTTAAGGTCGAAATAGAGGACGACGGACAAGGATATCCCGAGAAGACTCTTAAGGACTTTAAGGACGGTTCGATACATGATTCCGGAGACGGAAGCAGAGTGGGCCTTTGGAGTATTAAGAGAATCCTTGAAATAATGTATGAGCGAAATGATCTTTTTGAAATCAGCAACATTTCGCCCCACGGATGCAAGAACACAATGTACATTCCTGCAAATCCCAAGCACGAGGTGGACGAGCGAGGAAAGGTCAACATAGATTAGGAGACACATGAGAGTATTGATTGTCGACGATGACAGAGCCACGGTTGATGTCATCAGAGATACCGTCCATTGGGACTCATTGGAGGTTTCAGATGTTTTTACCGCATATAACATCAAGGAAGCCAAGAAGATTCTCACGGCAGAGCAGATCGATATCGTAATCAGCGACATCGAGATGCCTCAGGGAAGCGGTATTGATTTATTGGAATGGTACAGAGAACAGGTACTTGACGGCGAGTTCCTGCTTTTGACATGCCATGAATCCTTCGACTACGCCAAGCATGCCATGCAGCTCCATGCCTTCGAGTACCTTTTAAAGCCCTTTGATGTAAACGTCATGGAGGCCACCCTAAGGAAGATTATAAGGGACATCATTGAGAAGCGAAGCATTAAGGAAACCAGCGAGCTTGGCAAGTGGGCCAAGGAAAACACCGCGAGGCTTTACAACAACTTCTGGACCGATATCTTTGGCGCCAAGGTTACTCCGAGCGCGGAAGAAATAAGAAACGAGATAAACAAAAGACACCTTGATATAGACACGGAAGGCCTTTATCATCTGGTGGTTTCAAGGGTTTCTGATACTGCAAGAGACAGAGAGAAGATTAACACCAACCTCATCCTCTTTATCCTTGAAAACATCCACATGGAAGTTTTGTTGGGGGACCCACAGGGCACAAACGTAGCCAGTATCGAGGTGGGAGGCGGAATCATTGTGGCTTCTGTCATTCCTGCCACCAAAGACGGCAAGGCCGTTTCTCCAAAGGAAATCCAAACCAAGTGTGAAAGGCTTATAGAGGACCAGAAGAAGATTCTTTCTTCAACCATGACATGCTGTATTGGTAAAAGCGTCCATATCTACGAATTCTACGAGACCTTCCAGAGACTCCTCAATCTCATGGAAGTGAATGTGTCCTATTACGGCAAGGCTTTCTATGAGGAGGACGCCAGCAAAAACAGCGATACCTCAGGAGTGTCTCTTGATACGGAGAAACTTGAAAGTCTCCTTTCAAAACAGCAGAAGATGGAGTTTATGAGCGCTCTTAAGGATCTTCTTAATGAGAAGATGAAGAGTAACGCCCTCACTGATGCTGCTCTTAATAAGATTGAGAAGGAAGTTCAGCAGGTGGTTTACACCTACCTTGGAAAGAAACAGATAGCAGTTGCCGGCCTTCTTGAGGATGAGAACCTTAATAACCTTGAAAAGAGAGCTACCCAGTCGGTCCTTGATATGATTAGGTGGGCAAACTATTTGCTGGATGCCACCTTTGAACACGAGAAGACCATTAAGAAGAGCTTTACCTTAAGCGATAAGATTAATAACTACATCCATGAGCACTATAAAGAGCCCATAGGGCGAAATGAAATTGCTGAGGTAATGTTTTTAGCCCCCGAGTACTTATCAAAGGTTTATAAGAAAGAAACCGGTGTAACACTAAATGAGGCCATCGCCACCTACAGAGTTGAGCAGGCAAAGATCCTTCTTGATAGAGGCGAGAGGGTCAGCGACGTAGCAGAAGAAGTGGGTTTTGATAACTTTACATACTTCTCAACCACCTTTAAAAAGGTGGTCGGAGTTTCTCCGACCCAATATAAAAAACAATAATCGAAATCTTATTTTTGAAAATTTAAATCATTTTTTTTAAAGAATTTACGTTTCTTATGATGCTACTCTTGTACTATCAAAAAGAGGGAGGTTTTATCATGAGAAACGTAAAACGCTTTTTATCACTGATTCTTACAGTTGCCATGACTCTTGGTATGGTAGCTTGTGGCGCAGCTGAAACCGCATCAACAGATTCAGCTGCATCTACAGACTCTGCAAAGGAAGCAGCTGCAGAATCATCCACACCCGGTTCATATGACCAGGTAACCTACGCATATTGTACATTCAACAACATTCCCACAGAAGAAGATCTCGACGTGGTTGAGGAAGCCATCAACGAGATTACAAGGGAGAAAATCGGCGCAGAAATCACTCTGATGCCCATTCAGATTTTCGAGTATTCAAGCAAAATCAATCTTGCACTCCAGGGCGGAGAGAAGATTGATATCTTCGAATCACTTGGCGATTTCGGATCATATGTTTCTTCTGACATGTGCTACGACATCACCGATCTTATCGATACCTATGCTCCCGGCGCAAAAGAAACAGTCGGCGACAGCTGGCTGGACGCTTGTAAGTCCAACGGAGTTTTATACGGTATTCCCACAATGAAACCCATCGCACTTACCCCCATGTTGATTTACCGTCAGGATATTGCAGACGAACTTGGAATCGACATCAGCAAGGTAAATTCCATCGAGGACGTTACAGAGGTTCTTGAAGCAGTCAAGGCCGGCAAGCCCGACATGATTCCCCTTGCAGCTGTTCAGACAGGTGAAATCGGTTTATCCACAAACTACGGCGAAGTTGACTTCCTTAACGATGACAGATATAAACCCATTGGTGTTCTTGTGGGAGATGATTTGACAGTTACCGACCTTTACGGTACAGATCACTTCAGAGATCTCTGCAAGCTGGTTAGGGGCTGGTACAACAACGGTCTTGTCATGCAGGATGCAGCAACAACCAACTCCGCAGCAGCAGAGACTATGAGCTCAGGAAACTACTTCGGCTACCTTGCAGCTTACTCATATCCCGAAGAGGATACAGCAGCAAGCCTTGAGGCACAGGTTGCAGGCTATGACCTTGGCGCAAAGATTATCGGCGATGCTTATCTTTCAACAAGTGACATCAACGCAATCACATTTATGGTAGCTTCAACAACCGACGTTCCCGAAGCTGCACTTAAGTTCCTTGACCTTACATACACAGATGAGGATATTATCAACCTCTTAATCTATGGTATCGAGGGCAGAGATTATGTGAAGAATGCTGACGGTTCCGTTTCATATCCTGAAGGACAGGACGCTGCAACTGTACCCTACACAGCACAGCTTTCCTGCGGAACCCTCGGCAACTTCTTTAAGATGTACCAGATGGGCGTTGCCAACGATGCATCACTTGAGTGGGAGCTTGAGCAGAATAAATCAGCAAAGACATCACCTGCCATGGGATTCACCTTTGATTCAAGCAATGTGAAGACTCAGTACACAGCAGTACTTAACGTGATTTCACAGTACCTTCCCGGTCTTATCTGCGGAAGCCTTGATCCCGATACCGAAATCGACAAGTTCATTCAGGCACTTAACGATGCGGGTTATCAGGACATCCTTAACGAGAAACAGACACAGCTTGATGCCTGGAAAGCAGGCAAGTAATTAACGACGAGGGTAACGAATGGAAAAAACATTGGTTAAATCAAGAAAAAAGAGATTCAGTAACCTCTCACTGGCTTTAATAGCCCTGCCGGGAGTACTGTACCTTATCATAAATAACTACATACCGATGTTTGGGGTTTTCCTTGCTTTCAAGAAGTACAGCTTAAAGAAGGGTATCTTTGGAAGCGACTGGGCAGGTTTTGACAACTTCAAATTCCTGTTTAAGACCAAGGACGCCTTCATCATGACAAGAAACACAGTGCTTTACAACGTGGCCTTTATTATAATAGGCACCATCGTTGCAATAGCAGTTGCGGTTATGATGTGCGAGCTGGGAGACAAGAAGAGAGTTAAAGGTTTTCAGGCCCTTTTACTGTTACCCAACTTACTTTCCTGGGTAGTTATAGGTTTTATAGTTTATGCATTCTTAAATGCTGACTCAGGTTACTTAAACAATACCGTACTTAGGACACTGGGGATTAACCCGGTGTCCTGGTACGCAACTACGGGACCATGGCCTGCAATCCTTATAATCGTTTTTCTTTGGAAAAACATGGGTTACCAGTCCATCGTCTACATGGCGTCAATTTCAGGAATTGACAAGTCAATATATGAGGCAGCGGCAATTGATGGAGCAAGCAAGATGAAGCAGATTTTCAAAATCACACTTCCTCTTCTTAAGCCTACGGTTATCACCCTGGTGCTTATGTCCATCGGCCGAATCTTCTATTCGGATTTCGGTCTGTTCTACCAGGTGCCTCAGAACTCCGGAGCACTCTTTAACGTAACCCAGACCATTGATACTTACGTTTACAGAGGCTTGATGGAATTAAATGATGTAGGAATGTCGGCGGCAGCAGGCTTGTACCAGTCCTTCGTGGGCTTCGTGCTTGTTTTAATCGCCAACTTCACTGTCCGTAAGATTGATCCGGACAATGCGTTGTTCTAAGGAGGTGTGGAGATGACAGAGAGTAAAGCTTTTAACAGGGTTTCCACAGTAATCCTTACAGTCCTTGTGGTTCTTGCAATGCTTCCCATCGTGCTTATTGTGGTGGCATCCTTTACCGCAGAGACAACACTTATAAGAGACGGCTACAGATTCATGCCTAAGGAATTAAGCCTTGACGCATATTACTATATGCTTAAGCAGGGTAAAATCATCCTTCGCTCCTATGGCGTCTCATTCCTTGTAACCTTCGGAGGCACGGCGGTAAGCGTTCTTCTTACCACGATGCTTGCTTACCCCATGGCAAGGAAAGCATTTAAATACAGAAATTTACTGGCATTCTTCGTGTTTTTTACAATGCTGTTTAATGGCGGAATCGTTCCTTCATATATCATGTGGACTAGATTCTTCCATATAAAGGATACCATTTGGGCTCTTATGATTCCCAATTACCTGGTATCCGCATTCAACGTAATACTTGTTAAGAACTACTTCCAAAACAGCATTCCCGACTCACTTATAGAAGCTGCTCAGCTAGACGGAGCAAGCGAGTTTCAGATTTTTGTGAAAGTCATGCTTCCTTTGGCTGTCCCTACGGTGGCTACCATAAGTCTGTTTACGGGAATCGCTTACTGGAACGACTGGACTAACGGTCTGTATTACGTGAACAATGAGAAGTTCTACAGTATACAGCAACTTCTCATGAAGATTATGAGTAACATCCAGGCCCTTCGCTCCAACTCCAACGCATCCCTACTTGGAACGGGAGCGGTGGACCTGCCCAGTACTTCGGTTCGAATGGCAATGGCAGTTATAGGAATCCTTCCTATTGTCATTATTTATCCCTTCGTTCAGAAGTATCTGGTTAAGGGTGTTATCGTCGGCGCAGTAAAGGGATAATCAAAAAGATAATTTTTGACAATTCATTGGTTGAATAAAGGAAAGAGCTCGACGGTCTTTCTTCTTATAATCAAAGTATCCTAATAGTGGGGTATTTCAAAAGGAGGACTTTTAGAAAATGAAAAAGAAATTATTATCAACAATTTTGGCCGTAGCTATGACCATGACAGCACTTGTTGGTTGTGGCGAAACCAAAGCTCCCGCAGCTTCTAATGACAGCGCAGAGAGCACAGAAGCTTCTACAGAAGCAGCAGAAGTTACAGAAACAGCAGAGCCTGTTGAGGACGTAGAGATTTCCTTCTACACAACAGAGACAGGTAAAGATCAGATGTTCCAGGATATCATTGCTGATTTCGAAAGCAAGAACCCCGGAATCCATGTTGAGTATATTGCAGCAGGTGACGATCAGTTACAGCAGTGGATGGCTCTTTACTCCAGTAATGAGGGACCTACAGTATCACTTATGGACCCCATCAACATCTGGGAGAACCAGGAGAGAATGCTTGAGTACACAGGCATGTCCTTCGTAGATAACATTGAGCCCTCAGCACTTTCAACAATGACATTCGACGGTAAGGTATACGCAGTACCTCAGACAGCAGCAGGCGTTGGCCTTCTTTACAACAAGGCAGTTTGTGACGCAGCAGTTGGCGGAGACTTCGATCCTTCATCAATCAAGACTCGTTCAGACCTTGAGGATCTCTTCAAGAAGATCGAGGCAACAGGCGTTGACGCTACATGCTTTACAGGTGTTAACTGGTCACTTGGTTCCCACTACCTTTGCCAGGCATACGGTGCAGCTATCGGTACAACAGAAGAGAGAGTTGCATATGTAAACAGCATCATCGCAGGCGAGACCAAAGAAATTGACAACGACGTATTCAACGGCTACATGGATACATTCGATATGATGGCTAAGTACAACCACAACGCAGCAGATCCCCTTGTAGGTGACGTAAACATCGATGCAGCAGCTCTTGCAGCAGGTGAGTGCGGTACATGGTTCATGGGTGACTGGGCTTGGACATTCTTAGGACCCATCGTAACAGAAGGTCAGGAATTCGGACTTCTTCCCATTCCTCACTCTGATGACCCTAACGATGTATTAAACCAGAGCATCGCTACATCATTCGCTAAAGGCTACTGCGTAGACAAGTCTCAGAACACAGAGGCTCAGCAGGCAGCAGGTCTTAAGTTTGTAGAGTACATTACATCAGATTCTTACGCTGAAGAGCAGATGGCTAAGGTTTGCGGACAGGCTCTTCCTTACAAGAACGCTACAGTAGAAATCGAGAGCCCTCTTGGACTTTCAACAGCAAACTACATTGCTAACGGCAAGACATATGACTTCTACGGAACACCCAACCTTTGTCCTTCCGATATCTGGTATGAGTGTGGCGCATATATGTGCGAGTACCTTGCAGGTCAGACAACCAGAGAAGAACTTGCAGCAAAGATTGACGAGTACTGGTCACATCAGGAAGCAAGATAAACTTACGGAAGAATAAAACAAATTGAATGCGGGAAGTTTCGGCTTCCCGCTTTTTTAAAGGAAATTATGATGGCAAAGAATTTTGGGAAGAAAATTAAAAATATCGGAATCTTTGCGGGATTCGGATTGCCTGCAACGATCATATGGGCAAGCGTGGTATTAATTCCCTTCATTTACGGTATCTGGATTACATTTACCGACTGGAACGGATTGGCTATCGACATTAACTATGTCGGAGTACAGAACTACCTTGAGGTCTTCACAGACTCAACATTCGTTACCGCCTTCTTTAAGACGGTTATATACGCTTTCTTCACCGTTATAGCAAGTAACCTTGTAGGTTTCTTACTGGCTCTTGCGGTTACAAGCGGAATTAAGGGACAGAGCTTTTTCAGAACCGGATTCTTCACACCCAATATCATCGGTGGAATTATCTTAGGTTACATCTGGAACTTCATTTTCTCCTACGCTCTTACAACCTTCGGAAAGAGCATCGGAGTGGAGTGGATGTCAACCTCATGGCTCACACATCCCACAAGAGCACTTATAGCTTTGATTATTGTAAGCTCATGGCAGATGAGCGGATACTTAATGGTTATATATATTGCGGGCCTTACAAATGTGCCTAAAGAACTTCTTGAGGCAGCATACGTTGACGGAGCCAGCGGATTCCAGGTGGTAAGAAGAGTAAAACTTCCTCTTATCAAGAACTCCACGGCAATATGTATCTTCCTTTCCATATCAAGAACCTTCATGTCCTTTGATATGAACTTATCCCTTACAGCCGGAGGACCTTATAAGTCCACAGAGCTTATTGCATATAAGATTTATCAGACAGCATTTACAAGCATGGAGTTTGGTAAAGGTCAGGCACAGGCAATCGTATTGTTTGTAATCGTGGCAATCATCTCCTTGCTTCAGGTATATTTCACAAGAAAGGGGGTTGATGAGCAGTGAGTAAGACCAAAAAGAAAATCCTCTTCGTGATTACACTTGTTGTACTTATCATCTTCATGGTGCCCTTTTTCATCCTTGTGAACAATACCTTTAAGCCCACAGGTGAGTTTATCAAAACTCCCTTTGCACTGCCCAAGAACTTCACTCTTGAAAACTACACCGTGGCAATTGACAGAATGAACTTCTGGAAGGCACTTTACAACACAGCCTTCATCACGATTCTTACAGTGGTTTTCAACATGCTTGTAGGCAGTATGACAGGCTATTTCTTCGCAAGAAAGAAATGGAAAGTAAATAAGATTGTTTTCGGATCATTCCTGGCTTCCATGGTGGCACCTTTCCAGGTTTACATGATTCCTTTAGTCAGAATCTATGCCGGAAAGTTCGGACTTTCAAACAATCTTTTGATGGTTGTATATATTGCGGTTGGTTTAAACCTTCCCTTTGCAGTTTTCCTTTACAAGGGATTTACAGAAGGGATTCCCGAGGAGCTGGACGAAGCCGCAAGAATAGATGGATGTGGTTTTACCAGAACATTCTTCAGAATAATAATGCCGCTATTAAAGCCCATCATTATTACAGTTACGGTTTTCGTGGCAATGGGTGTTTGGAACGACTATCTGATGTCAAGTCTGTTCCTTACTAAGACACATACTAAGACTTTGGCGATTGCCATAAAGACATTCTTAACCAACCATTCGGCAGAGTATTCGCCCATGATGGCAGGCCTTTTACTTGGAATCCTTCCCATGCTGGCATTCTACCTTATCGGCCAGAAGTACATTATAGAAGGCGTAGTTGCAGGAAGTGTCAAGGGTTAACCTTGTTTGGAATTGAGAAAAGAACCGGGAGTGCAGCCATAGAGCTTTTTGAAGGTGTTGATAAAGGACTTCACATTAGGGAATCCGTTATCGAAGGCACAATCCGTCAGATTGGTCTTTCCTGATGAAAGCTGTTCGGCAGCATGACTGGCGCGAACAAAGTTAAGATATGAATGAAAAGTTACTCCCAGGGATTCTTTAAAGAGCCTTGAGAAGTAAGTGGGAGAGTATTTAAAATAACCTGACACGCTCTCCACGGACAGATCCTCGCGATAATGGGCTTCGATATAATCTGTAAGCTGCATGGTTATATCCGAGGAGTTCATTCCGGCTTTGGAGGCAGAGTCAGAGCTTATACAGTATTTGGAAATTATTCCTAAGAGGGCATAGGTTTTGCTCATGAGAAGAAAAGGATATTCCTTATCCTCTTCATCGAGGTTATAAACATCCAAAGCAATATGCCTTATTTCATCGGTCACATGTTTGATGCCGGGATTTCTGAAGAAGAGATTCTTACCCACCCATTTCTCCACGAAGGGGTTTGAAATGATGAAACTGATGCCGGTGAAGTGGTCCTCTAAGGAAACGTAACTGCAGGAGTGAAGCTCACAGCTGTTTATGAGAATCCAATCGGATTCCTTCATATCGAAGTGGCTGCTTCCTGAGTTGAAGCGAATGTTACCGGTCAAATTAACGGTAACCTCAATGCTTCTGTGCCAGTGAAGGGGAGAATAAATAAGATTTCCCTCCAGATTGTGGCGATAAATCTGCACAGGAAGTAAACTGAATATATCATTGTTGGATTCGTAGAAATCTGTCATGATAACCTCCGAAAGTTACACATAAATGATAGCATAAAGAAAAGGGAATGGCTATGACTGTTAAAGAGATAATTGAAGGCGTAATCAATAAGAGCGGAAGCAAACGTTTCCCATATAATGAAACCTGCGATCATCTTATGATTGGGGATGAGAACATGGAAGTGACCGGAGTAGTCACCACCTTTATGGCCACTGTGGATGTGATTAAAGAGGCCATTAAGCTTGGGGCCAATTTCATTATTACCCATGAGCCCACCTGGTTTACGGGTAAGGATGACGAGGATTGGCTTACAGAGGATCCGGTATACCTTTCAAAGAGGAAAATCCTTCTTGATAACAAAATAGCCATCTGGAGATTCCACGATCACATGCATGCAGGAACCGAGGACTGGATTTATCACGGCTTCGACGAGGAGTTTGGCTGGAGATATTTCAGAGAGAGAGATAAGAGAGGCTTCGGCGGAACTTATGTGCTTCCGGAGACAAGTCTCGGAGAACTTGTGGATTTTTTCAAGGATAAATTAAATCTCAGGGCATTGAGAGTAATCGGTGATCCAAAGATGCCCGTAAGAAGAGTGGGAGTTTTGGTAGGCGGCGGCAGCCTCGGTTTAGGGGTTGAGAACATGCCTATGATATACATGAGAGAGCGGGATATCGACGTTGTAGTATGCGGAGATATTACTGAGTGGACTCTTTCAGCTTACGTAAGAGATGCTTCCCAAATGGGAATGAATAAAGCTATGATAGTTTTGGGACACGAGAGAAGCGAGGAGTGCGGAATGAAGCATCTTCCGGGGTGGCTTAAGAGCATTACTGGAGATATTCCCGTTACCTTCGTGGATGCGGGTGATCCCTTCACTTACATGATTTAGGGGGCATATATGAAAGAGATTCTTACAATCAACGTTAATCTTACAGATATTTATGAGGTAAAAGGGAAATCCGCCGAAGCGGTAATGATTAATTTCGGCGGTGATGCGAAGTCGGAGTTTTTTGAAGGAGTAATACTTCCCGGGGGCGTTGACACCCAGAAGGAATTCTATTCCGAAAGAAGAACTCTTTCCGCAAGATATATTCTTGAAGGAAAAGATATGGAAGGGGAAAAGTGCCGTATATTTATTGAGAACAACGGCACGGCTGACGAGAATAAGTTCGTCCATGAGACAACACCGAGAATCATTACGGATTCCAAGGCACTTTCATGGATGGAAACAGCCACGTTAAAGGGGACGCTGGAACCCAAAGAGGGCGGCGTTATCATACATATCTTTAAAGAGGATTGAGAGGAGATATTTAATATGTCATATTTACAGGTTAGCTATTTTTCACCTTCTATCTGGAGACAGACCACATTTCACATGTGTCTTCCTAACGATGTTCCCCCTGAAATGAAAGAGGGAAACAAGAATTACGACAGACCCATGAAGACTCTTATGCTTCTTCACGGTTATTCAGGAAACACCAGAGACTGGACACTTGGAAGTCTTATCAGTGACCTGGCTCTTAAATATAATATGGCTGTTATCATGCCTTCAGGCGACAACAGCTTCTATCTTAACGCAAAGGGATGCTGCTTTAAGTACGCAGATTTTGTAGGCTTCGAGCTTCTTGACTACTGCAGAAAAACCTTCGGCCTCTCAAAGGAAGCAAAGGATACATTCATAGGCGGCCTTTCAATGGGGGGCTTCGGCGCAATCCACGCAGGACTTGAGCATCCCGAAAACTATGGCAAAATCTTTGGCCTCTCATCAGCACTTATCGTTAATGGTCTTAAGGATATTAAGCCCGGAGTAAACGACGGAATTGCAGATTATGACTATTACTGCCACGTATTCGGTGACCTTGATAAGGTTAAAGAAACAGTTAACGATCCCGAGTTTATCGTTAAGGAAAGACTTAAAAAGGGCGAGACCATTCAGCCTGTATTTATGGCCTGCGGTTCAGAGGATTTCCTTATTGAGAACAACAGACAGTTCAGAGATTTCCTTAATGAGCATAAGGTAAATCTTACATATAAAGAAAGCGAAGGAATCCACGACTGGATTTTCTGGAACAAATACTTGGAGCCTGCCATTGAATGGGCTTTGGAGGATTAGGAATGTTACTTGATAAGCTGAATCAGATTAAAGACTGGAAAGCACCGGTGATCCCTTCGGATATTCCTCACGGTGATATGCCGGGAGATAAGGTTGAGATAAATGATGGCCATGTAATGAAGGCCAATGTTATTTTCCCCAGACTCCTTGAACTTATGAAGGAGGAAGCAGGTAAGGGAAAGGAAAAGATTGTAATTACAGTCTGTGGCGGTTCGGGCGTAGGTAAGTCGGAAATCGCTTCCATTCTTTCCTTCTACCTTACATCTGCAGGAATAAAGAGCTATACATTATCGGGAGACAACTATCCAAGAAGAATCCCCATGCTTAACGATGCGGAGAGACTTCGTGTTTATGAGGAACTTGGAAGAGAGGGCCTTGCGGATTATCTTGGCTCCGATAAGGAGATTAACTTTAAAGAGATAGAGAAAATAGCTCTTGAGTTCAAAGAGGGAGCTAAGAACATCAGCCTAAGACGCCTTGGAAGAAAAGAGGATGAGCTTTGGTACGATGATGTGGATTTCTCGGATACGGATGTACTTATTATTGAGTGGACCCACGGCAACAGCGACAACTATAAGGGAGTGGATATCCCTATTCTTCTTAACAGTACTCCCAAGGAAACACTGGAGCACAGAAGATCAAGAAACAGGGATGGAGCAACCGACTCACCTTTTACCACAATGGTTCTTGAAATCGAGCAGGGACAGATAAAGAATCAGGCACATAAGGCAAAGATAATCATTTCAAAGCAGGGAGAACTCTTAAGCTTTGATGAGTATGAAAAGCTTATGGAAGCGGAGAAGTAATTATGAGTAATACATCAGGGGCCAACAATAAGCCCATGTTAAATGCATATCCGGACAGTATGGGAGGAACCCTTAAAGATATCACCGGATTTCTTTCATCGGATGATTTGAAGGGTACTTTTTCATCCTTCTATATTCTGCCTAGTCTCTATCATACAGATTTGGACAGAGGCTTTTCGGTTATTGATTATTCCCTTGAGGAGAGTCTTGCGAAGAAGGAAGATTTGGAAGCTTTACAGGAAATGGGAATAGATTTGAAGCTTGACTTCATCTTAAACCATGCCTCGGTTCAGTCTCCCCAGTTTAAAGATCTGGTGGCAAAAGGTGAAGCCTCTCCTTATAAGGATTTCTTTATCAACTGGAATGAATTCTGGGCGGGGAAGGGAGAGATGACTCCCGAAGGCTACATTAAGCCCGATGACAAATACATAAAGGATATGTTCTTCAGAAAGCCCGGGCTTCCTATTCTTATGGTTAAGATGCCAGACGGAAAGAAGGTTCCCTATTGGAACACCTTCTACCAGGAGGTTAAGGAAACCCCTGAAGGAGAGAAGTATTTGGGACAGATGGACCTTAATATCAAGTCTCCTTTGGTTTGGAATTTCTATGATGATACCCTTAAGAAAATTGCCGGATATGGAGCAAGCATTGTTCGACTTGATGCTTTCGCCTATGCACCAAAGGAACCCGGACTTAAGAATTTCCTTAATGAGCCCGGAACCTGGGATTTGTTGTCAAAGGTAAGGGCTTTGGCAGATAAGTATGGACTGACTCTGCTTCCGGAAATACACGCAAGCTACAGCGAGAAGATATACGAGACCATAGCAGATAAGGGTTATATGACTTATGACTTCTTCCTGCCGGGACTTATTATCGACGCTTTCGAGAATAAAGACGGCTCTACCCTTGTGGCCTGGGCCAATGAGCTGATTGATAAGAAGATTAAGACAGTCAATATGCTTGGCTGTCACGACGGAATACCCCTTCTTGACCTGAAGGGTCTCATTCCTGAGGAGCAGATTGAGAAACTTATTAAGACTGTTGTTGGCAGAGGAGGCTTTGTGAAGGATCTTCACGGTGCCAAGAACATGTACTATCAGGTTAATGCCACTTATTATTCGGCTCTCGGTGAGGATGATAAGAAGATGCTGGCTGCAAGGGCTTTGCAGTTATTTATGCCGGGGAAACCGCAGGTGTGGTATCTTGATTTGCTGGCAGGAAAGAATGATTATGAGGCTGTGAAGGCAGCAGGCGCCGGCGGACATAAGGAGATAAACAGAACCAACTATACATCTGAAATGGTTTCAGAGGCTCTCAAAAAGGATGTTGTAAAGAGACAGATTGAACTTCTCAGATTCAGAAACAGCTTCGGAGCTTTCTCCTTTGACAGTACAATTGAGGCTAAAGCCAATAAAGATGTTATTTTCATCAAATGGATTAAGGGTGAATATGCAGCAACCCTTAAACTGAATCTTACGGATTTTGACTGCGTAATCATTGCAAAGGACAAAGACGGGGAGAGAGTAATATGAAATATAATACCTTCTTTCAGACCTTAGCTTTTGACAGGGTTTTGCCCTATGAAGGACAGGTAGAGTGTCTGGTTTATGAAGAGGGCAAGCCCTTTCTTCAGATAAAAGCGCCGGAAGCGGATAAGGTGAACTTCCGCTATGAAGAAGCCAACCATTACTGCACCAAAGATGAATCCGGAATATGGAAGACACCTTATACCGCAGTAAGCGCAATGAACTACGTTCAGCTTATAGTTGACGGGGTGGAATTAATAACTCCCATGCTTCCCATATCCTACGGGTATTCGAGACCCTATAACTATGTGGAGTTGGAGACCAATGACGATTTTTACAAAATTAAAGATGTTCCCCACGGAAGCGTCAGAAGAGAATTCTTTGAATCAAGTGTAACCGGCGAGTGGGAGAGCTGCGTGGTCTATACGCCTCCCGGATATGATGAGACTTACAAGACCTATCCTGTGCTTTACTTACAGCACGGTCACGGCGAGAACGAGATGGGCTGGACGGCAGCAGGCAAGGTTAACTTTATTATGGATAACCTTATTGCCGAGGGTAAGACGGTGCCCTTCGTAATCGTTATGAATAACGGAATGGTCCAGAAGGTGGATGAGAAGGGCAGGAGAGTGGTTGATTTTCTCCTGTTTGATAAATACCTTATGGAGGATGTTATTCCCTTTATTGAGAAGAAATTCAGGGTCGGCGGCAAGAAGGTATATAGAGGCATGGCGGGACTTTCCATGGGCTCTTTGCAGACCTGTCTTACGGGCTTTGCCCACCCCGAGATGTTTGATTGCCTTGGAGTGTTCAGCGGATTTGTTACGGATATAATTCAGGGATCTGAGCTTGATTTGCCCGGAAGAGAAGCAAGCGCCAATGAGCACTTAAAGCTTCTGGATGACGGAAAGAAGTTTAACGCTTTGTTTAACGTCTTCTTCAGATCCATGGGTGATAAAGATCCTTTCTGGAGCAATTTTGCTCATGATGATGAGCTTCTTAAGGAGAAAGGTATCACCCAGGTCCGAAAAGTTTATGACGGAACCCACGACTGGAATGTATGGCGTGAGTCCTTCAGAGATTTTGCAAAATTAATATTTAAGAATGTTTAAATCTTCTTATATTCAGGGATGCGGTTTTCGAATACAGTGTAGTATTTGAAGCCGCATTCTTTTAACATGTCTTCGGCAACATTAAAGTCCGCAGCCACGTCCTTTGCAAAGTGGGCATCGGAGCCGATGGTGATGATTTCGCCGCCAAGCTCCTTATATCTTTTAAGGATACCCATGTGAGGGTGAGCAAAGGAAAGGCCTTTTCTTAAGCCTGCGGTGTTGATTTCGATACCCTTCTCGTTCTCAATAAGTTCCTCAAGCATGCTGTCGAAAAGGTCGCGGTATTTCTCATAAGAATAGTTCTGATCCTTGGAAGCACCGTATCTTACGACGTAATCAAGGTGGCCATAGACGTCAAAATTCTGGAACTTCTTTATGTTCTCAAGCTCTGACGTGAAGTATTCCCTGTAAGCTTCTTCGTCGCTTCTTCCTTCATAGAAAGAGGGCCAGCAGATATCCATGCCCCTTACAAGGTGGGATGAAGCAATAATAAAGTCAAAGTCGTAGGACTTGGCATAGGCGGCAATCTGCTTAAGGCATGATGTCTGGATACCGAGTTCGATACCAAATAGAAGTTTAATCTTGCCTTCGTATTCAGCCCTCATCTTCAGGAGTTCATAGAGGTAAGAATCGGTGTTAACCTCAAAAGCACCGGGATTGGGAAACTCCTCTGAAGTGGGGAAATTAATATCCATGTGCTCGGTGAAGCACATGTGGGTTAGACCCTTGGATATTCCGGATTCGATGACTTCCCTCATTGGAGCATCAGAATCCTCTGAAAATGCTGTATGTATATGAAAATCTGATGTGATGGACATAAACCTGTCTCCCTTCGTCTTGATATGGTAAATGATAGCGGAAATGTGAGGAAAAAGCAATAATTCTCACAACTCGATGAATTGTGGAAAAATTAAGTTCTTAGTGGTAAAATGGCATTATGAAACGTTTGGATGCGGTTTTGAAAATTGAATTTGTATATATGCTTTTTCTGGCAATAGCTCTTTTTTGCTATGCCCTATTTACGGATGGCGTAAAGGGGGAGGCTTATATCGGCTCCTTTGACGTAGAGGAACTGACCGACGGATGGACATTGACCGAACCGGACGGCACCGTTACCGAGGATGTTTCTTTGCCTGTAAGGAGAGATGGGGCTGAGGGAGATGAGTTCATTCTCACCAACACTCTTCCCGAGGGCGTGCGTGAGGGCACGACAATCAGCATGAGAGCAACCAGGCAGACCATCCGAATTCTTGTAAACGGAGAGGACAGAGGGCTTTATCGCGCTGTCAACTTCAATGGCGTAAGGGAAGCTGTGGTAAGCGGATATGCTATAGCGGACCTTAAGGACGGGGATGGCGGAGGACAGATAGAGATTATCGTCACCGCCAGAAGAAGCGAGTCTCAGCTACTCAGCCCCTTAACCTATGGATACGGAAACAATGTGTGGTTTCCTTATATAAAGCAGAACATTTTCCTGGTTATTATAGCAAGTGCTCTGGTCTTTGCCGGTACAGTGGCCATTGTAACCTATTTATTTATACGTAAGAAGATTAATTCTGCAGGTGCGATTTTGTACCTGGCCTTTGTAATGCTGGTGGATGGACTGTGGATTATAAGCGAATCTCCCATCAGACAGATTATATTTAGGTCACCATCCTATTCGAGTGTCTTTGCATTCCTTTTGGTGGAGTCACTGGCGGGATTTGGAGCCATGTACTTTAATGAGATCCAGGAGCACAGGTATGAGAAGATTTATGTGCCTCTGGAGGCTATTATTTTCATACAGGTACTTATTAATACCATCCTTCATTTTACAGGAACCGTAGAATTCTACACCACTTTGGTATTCTCACATATCTGGACCATCGTTACGATTATCGCGGGTCTTACCTGTATGGTAATTGATATAAGGAAGAATCTTATCAAAAGATACAGCATAGTTGCCTTTGGAATGCTGGTTCTTATTGTATCTGCGGCCTTTGAGCTGATTGTCTTCTATGTCGGCACTTCCACCCTTGGAGTATTCTTGGGTCTTGGACTTATGATTCTTCTTGCGACCACTGCCATGCAGACCATTAAGGATGCAATTTCAAGGGTCGAGGACAGAAGAATCTACTCCGAAAAAATGACTCAGGCCACCTTCCAGACCATAGCGGGCACCATCGATGCAAAGGATGAGTATACCGGCGGTCACTCTGAAAGAGTGGGAGAATATGCTGCGAAAATTGCCACATGGATGGCTGAGACATATTCCTTCACTGCTGATGATATTGCCAGAATCAGACAGATTGGACTGATGCACGACATCGGCAAAATCGGCGTGCCCGACAGCGTACTTAATAAAAAGGGAAGACTGACAGACGAAGAGTATAACCTGATGAAGCAGCACACCGTCATCGGTTCCGATATCCTTAAGAACATTGAGGATGTAGCAGGCCTAAGAGACGGTGTAAGACATCACCACGAGCGCTACGACGGAAAGGGTTATCCCGACGGACTAAAGGGAGATGAGATTACGCCCTTTGCAAGAATCCTTTGTATAGCCGACAGCTTCGATGCCATGACAAGCGACCGTGTCTACAGGGGAAGACTTACCAGGGAGCAGGTCCTTAACGAAATCGAGAAGAACCGCGGAACGCAGTTTGCCCCGGAAGTAGCGGATACTGTCCTTGCTATGATCAAGGATGGACTGCTGAAGTGCTAGGGGGAAACATAAAAAATTAATATTCATGTTTACAAAACGAGCAAAAGCTCCTTTCTACTTCTTAGAATTTGCAAATTCGAAGAAGACAGAAAGGAGTTTTTTTATGTCAAAAAATGAAGAAACAGTGTTCCGCGTTTTAGCGGGCGTGGAACTAAATGATGCCGTCAATAGGCTTATGTCCCTTACTGAAGCGTGAATTACCTTCGGATTTGAGTATGACTGGAGAAGCCAGACAAGCACTCTTGGTCTTTCTAAACAGGAAGAGCACTTATGACGCAATTAATGCTAATACCAAAGTGGATTATAAAACAGGACAGATATATAATGAAATTGGTCAAAAGTGGGTCGATCCAAGCAAAGCCGAATTGGGTCATAGGCCTAATTATGAATTTTGAAGAATGAGAAATATTGCAGAAGAACAGGTAAAGAAAGGGTATAGCTGTGAACAGCGAAAAAACTATTTGGAGGGAGATATAAAAAATGAGAGGAAAAAGATTAAAACTTGGTGATATCTATGAAATACCATTGCCAAATGGGTATAACGCCTATGGAAGATTATATAAGGAGTACAATCTAGCTATTTACGAAGGAACATTCTCATCATTTGAAGAGCTACCTAACAAGGAACACTATCGTTTTTTCCTTGGTGTATATAGGGACTTGTTGCAGGATAAAGTGTGGAAAGTTGTTGGAAACAGGCCATTTGCAGATGATGAAGAAGCTTGGCCACCTCCAGAGTGTGTAGTTGATGCTATTACAAGAGTTGGTTCTATATATCATAAGGGTGAAATAAGGACGTGTACATATGACGAGTGTAAAGACTTGGAGGTGTGCGCAGCTTGGGATAGACCGCAAGTGATAGATCGAATAATGGGAGGCGAAGAATGGAAAAAGTATTTCCGATGGCCAATCAATCCAGATAAGCAATAAAGCATTATTCTAACCTATAAGGGGCAAACAGGCGATTCCTGATATAAGAAGCATCCTATATTATAAAGACAGGCATGCGGTGAACCTGACACATCTACCCTGGGTATTAGTCCATATAGTGCAGATCGCATTGGGGCAGGCTTACGTGCAGTTCAGGAAAGACGAGCGAAAGAGAATGAGTTTAGCCGTGTTGATTTTGGATTAAATGTCGCGGCAGGAACTGCTTTAGGCACGCTGGAGAGCGTGGGCGAATATATACTTGAGGGATATGCTAAAGATGTCACAGAAAATCTCTTGCACATGCTTAATTCCTAAGGAATTGTGCTTGGAACATACAGAGATCGTAGGGATGCAGGATACAAGGATGCTCATCATATTATTCAAAATGCAGCGGTATCAGGAATCGAAGAATATAATAGATATGATGCGCCTGCCACATATTTAACAGGTCCAGCAAATTAGATTGGAACCGAACATTATTTTGCAACAACATACCAACGTCAAGAAGGTGGAGGAACATACGGCGAAGAAAGAAAAATCGCTTATAATGCGCTAAGGGCAGCGGGGAAAACAGCCAGAGAGGCAAAAAAAAATGATAAAATATGCGGATAAGTATTTTGTGGGAAAGCTTGTACTGACTATTAATAGCCCGACGAGAATTCCCCAAAATAGAAAGAGGTTGAGATGAATAAAATAGAAAAAATGCTATTTGATGAATCAGTTAAAGTGGCCAATCTTTTGGCAAATGGAAGATTTAAAGAATTACAAGAGGGTGGTTATTTTGAAAGGATATCAAAAGATGATATTTTGACAGAAGTGCATGAGTATGGTGGAGTTATTTCAACTGGAGATAGTGAGACTTACGAGAAAGGTTTTTACTATTATCGAGGGCCTCTCATATATGACACAGAGTTGGACTTGATGATTGATGGAAGTCCAAGCGACTTGACATTAATGTGCGAGATTGAACTTGACGAGGGCCAGGAGCATATAGTTCGAACAATAATTGATGACTTGCATGTTCTTTAGAGCAATTTAATTCAGAATTAGAGAAAGGCGGGCATATCGGACACGGTATGCCTGCTTCTTTATGTATGATTATTATGACTTCCTTAATATTGTCCTTCCTGATTTTCTGGTGAAGACTATTTCTGAGCTGCGAAAGAGTGTTGATGAGAAGAATAGTTGAATTTGGTATCGCCCTAGCGATAACAATATAGTTATGGATAAAGATATTAAGAAGTTAATAATCGAGAAAGGAAAAGCATAATCCAGATAGCAGAGAGGTTACGTAGAATATAGCTATTTTAAGAAAAGTTCATACAGTAATTATCGTGAGAACGAGATTTCAAAAAGTCTTAATGAGGAAATTATCATTGAGGCTTTTTATTTTTCATTGTTACGTTAATTAACGAAGGATGTTTCCCTTGTTATCGTAAGCCGAGAAGGATATCTGAGGATGTGAAAGAGCATAGAAGAATACAAATGAAAAATATAAACAAATCCCAATTATGATTGAATATTGGGAGAAAGAAGAATATAATTGGGAGTAGAGATCTTCTCCCAACGGCAGAGAATATCTCCCAAAACAATAAATAATATGGGCGATAAATATTCGCCTTGGGAGAAAGGAGAACTTATCATTGCGAAAAATTGATTATTCTTATCTTGCAGATAGAACTTGGGATAACGAGATAATGTCGTATATATCAAAGATTCACGAGTATAAGGGAAAACAGGAACTTTTTCTACGGCAGAAACCTGTGGAGCTTAATAGACTTATTGAAATTGCAAAAATACAGAGTACAGAAGCATCCAACAGGATTGAAGGTATCATAACTACGAATGCCAGATTGAAGCAGCTTGTAGCAGATAAAACTACTCCCAAGAACAGGGATGAGGAAGAAATCATCGGCTATCGAAATGTGCTTAACCTTGTGCATGAGAATTATGATGTTTTGCCAGTGCGAAGTAATTATATTCTTCAAATGCATCGAGATTTGCTTAAGTTCACAAATCTTTCTTATGGGGGACAATATAAGACAACCCCAAATGAAATAGACATGGTATTGGAATCAGGTGAAAAGGTTGTATTGTTTAAGCCATTAGAGCCATATGAAACACCACCTGCTATCGAGGCTATTTGTGACAAATATCAAGAAGCATTGGATAAAGAGCTTGTTGATGAGCTCATCTTAATACCATGTTTCCTACTAGATTTTTTGTGTATTCATCCTTTTAATGACGGCAATGGACGTATGAGCAGACTATTAACACTGCTGTTGTTATATCGTAGCGGATACATGGTTGGGCAGTACATCAGTATTGAGAAAGCTATAGCTGATACAAAGGAAGCGTACTATGATGCGCTTCAAAAGGCAGACCAGGGATGGCTCGAGGGAATAAATGACCCTAAGCCATTTATCAAGTATATGTTGAGTATTATACTTTCATGTTACAAGGAATTTGAAGCAAGAGTATCTATTGCTCATGCGGCTGGAGCAAAGAGTACGTCGTATGACATTGTGAAAGCTTATGTAAGTGAGCGTATTGGTAAGTTTTCAAAACAGGAAGTGCTTATAGGCTGTCCAAGCCTAGGTAGTTCTTCTGTAGAATCAGCGTTAAAGAAACTTGTTGATGATGGTACATTAGTTAGACTTGGCGCAGGCAGAAAAACGCTATATGCAAGAGCTGATGCAGTAATTGATTAAGCTTTTGAAGATTTTGATGGTATAAGCTGACAGCTTTTCGAGAAATTTAACATTTTCTGCTTGATTTTGCATATGAAATTATGTAGAATATTGGTGCTGACAAAATTTTATCAATCCGTATGCATGGCTTGGTAAAAAAAATAAATACTCAATTATATTTTAGGAGGAATCTAAAATGGCAGTTAAAGTAGCAATTAATGGTTTCGGCCGTATCGGTCGTCTTGCATTCAGACAGATGTTTGGTGCAGAAGGATATGAGGTTGTAGCAATCAACGATTTAACATCCCCCAAGATGTTAGCTCATCTTCTTAAGTATGACTCTTCACAGGGTAAGTACGCTTATGCAGATCAGGTTACAGCAGGTGAGGATTCAATCACTGTTTGCGGTAAGACCCTTAAGATCTACAAAGAGCCCGATGCTAATAACTGTCCTTGGAAGGAGCTTGACGTAGACGTTGTTCTCGAGTGCTCAGGTTTCTATACATCTAAGGAAAAGGCACAGGCACACATCAATGCCGGTGCTAAGAAGGTAGTTATTTCTGCTCCTGCAGGTAACGATCTTCCTACAATCGTTTACAATGTAAACCACAAGACTCTTACAAAGGATGACAAGATCATTTCTGCAGCTTCTTGTACAACAAACTGCCTTGCTCCTATGGCTAAGGCTCTTAACGATCTCGCTGGCATCAAGTCAGGTATCATGAGCACAATCCACGCTTACACAGGTGATCAGATGATCCTTGATGGTCCTCAGAGAAAGGGTGACCTCAGAAGATCTCGTGCAGGTGCTATCAACATCGTTCCCAACTCAACAGGTGCAGCTAAGGCAATCGGCCTTGTTATCCCTGAGTTAAACGGTAAGCTCATCGGTTCCGCACAGCGTGTTCCTACTCCTACAGGTTCTACAACAATCCTTGTAGCAACTGTTGAGAAGAGCGTTACTAAGGAAGAGATCAACGCAGCTATGAAGGCAGCAGCAACTGAGTCATTCGGTTACAACGAGGAAGAGATCGTTTCTTCTGATATTGTTGGATCAACATATGGTTCAATCTTTGATGCTACTCAGACCATGGTTGGTGAGGACAATCTTGTACAGGTTGTTTCATGGTATGACAACGAGAACTCATACACAAGCCAGATGGTTCGTACAATCAAGTACTTCGCTGAGTTAAACTAATAGTTAGTTTATTCTAAGGCCTAATTTAGGGTCCGGTCGTTTGGGCCGGACCCTTATTTTTTACAAAATATAACGGAGGAAAACAAAATGGCACTTAACAAAAAGACAGTTGATGATTTTAGTGCAGCAGGTAAAAGAGTTTTAGTTCGTTGCGACTTTAACGTACCTTTGAAGAATGGAGAGATTACCGACGAGACACGTATCGTTGCAGCTCTTCCCACAATCAAGAAATTAATCGCTGATGGCGGAAAGGTTATTCTTTGCTCTCACCTTGGAAAAGTTAAAGAAGGCCCTAACGAGAAGGAGTCACTTGCACCCGTTGCTAAGAGACTTTCCGAGAAGCTTGGCAAGGAAGTTAAATTCGTTTCAGATTATCATGTAACAGGTGAGGAAGCTACAAAGGCAGTTGCAGCTATGCAGCCCGGTGATGTAGTTCTTCTTCAGAATACACGTTTCCGTATGGAAGAGGAGACAAAGCCCCAGAAGGCCGGCGAAGCTTTTGCAAAAGAGCTTGCTGATCTTGCTGATGACTATGTATGTGATGCATTCGGTTCAGCTCACAGAGCACATGCTTCTGTTGCAGTTGTTACCAAGTACATCTCTGAAAAAGGTGGCGTGAACGCAGTTGGATACCTTATGCAGAAAGAGATCGATTTCCTCGGCAACGCCGTTGAGAATCCTGTTCGTCCTTTCGTTGCAATCCTTGGTGGTGCTAAGGTAGCTGATAAGCTTAATGTTATTGATAACCTTCTTGAGAAGGCAGATACCCTCATCATTGGTGGTGGTATGGCATTCACCTTCTTAAAGGCTAAAGGATATGAAGTAGGTAACTCTCTTGTTGACCTTGAGAAGATTGACTACTGTAAGGAAATGATGGCTAAGGCTGAGAAGCTTGGCAAGAAGTTACTTCTTCCCATCGACACAACCATTGCTAAAGCATTCCCTGATCCCATCGACGGACCTATCGAAGTCGGCGTTGTAGATGCTGACAAGATCCCCGCTGATATGGAAGGCCTTGATATCGGAACCAAGACACAGACTCTCTTCGCAGATGCTGTTAAGGCTGCTAAGACTGTTGTTTGGAACGGACCTATGGGCGTATTCGAGAACCCTACACTTGCTAAGGGTACAATCGCAGTAGCTAAGGCTCTTGCAGAGACAGATGCTACAACAATCATCGGTGGTGGTGACTCCGCTGCAGCTTGTAACCAGCTTGGTTTCGCTGACAAGATGAGCCACATTTCAACAGGTGGTGGAGCTTCCCTTGAGTTCCTTGAGGGTAAGGAGCTTCCCGGAGTTTATGCAGCGGATGATAAGTAGGAGGAAATGGTAGATGGCTAGAAGAAGAATTATTGCCGGCAACTGGAAGATGAACAAGACTCCCAGCGAGGCTGTTGCACTTTGTGCAGAATTAAAAGATCTTGTTAAGAACGATGCAGTTGACGTAGTTTACTGCGTACCTGCTATCGATATCGTTCCCGTAGTAGAGGCTGTTAAGGGCACAAACGTTAAGGTTGGTGCTGAGAACTTCTACATCGAGGATAAGGGTGCATTCACAGGTGAGATTTCTGCTCCCATGCTTAAGGATGCAGGTGTTGAGTACATCATTATCGGTCACTCAGAGAGAAGAGATATCTTCGGTGAGAACGATGTTCTTATCAACGCAAAGGTTAAGAAGGCATTTGCTGCAGGCTTAAAGCCCATCCTTTGCTGTGGTGAGTCACTTGCACTTCGTAAGGCAGGAACTTACAAAGAGTGGATTACAAGACAGATTACATGGGACCTTGACGGCGTAACAGCTGATCAGGTTAAGAACCTTGTTATCGCTTACGAGCCTATCTGGGCTATCGGTACAGGCGAGACAGCTACAGCTGACCAGGCTGAAGAAGTATGTAAGCTTATCCGTGAGCTCATTGCTAAGCTTTATGACGGTGCTACAGCTGAGGCTGTTCGTATCCAGTACGGCGGATCAATGAACGCAGGTAACGCTAAGGAACTCCTTTCCAAGGATAACATCGACGGTGGCCTCATCGGCGGTGCAAGCCTTAAGCCTGATTTCGGTCAGATCGTTAACGCTTAATTTAGAGCATATTGAAGGGTCCGATTGGATTTCCAATCGGGCTCTTTTTATGTGCAATCCCCGGGCGGACGTGCAATCCGGGGACAGTCCCAATGCCATTAAGTTAAGATTTTAATCTCTTGATAATACGATAACTTCGTGGCGATATTCAGCATTTTTATTAACTGTCAGGTTTCCTTACAAGTTTGTGATACGCAAATAA
>Ga0129307_1000382_pt1 | contig 70925 bp, 71 predicted proteins | sample P1105metagenome_FD_94437 | JGI IMG/M metagenome (GOLD analysis project Ga0129307, IMG submission 94437) | Capybara group fecal microbial communities from Wisconsin, USA - P1105 metagenome | ecosystem: Host-associated > Mammals > Digestive system > Large intestine > Fecal | place: USA: Wisconsin...
CTTGCATACATGGAAACGAGACCTGATCCAGTTCCTATTTCAAGAACGCTTTGCCCTTCCTTTATTTCAAGATTTTCAGCTAAAAGGAAAGTGTCGTCTGAAGGGATGTAAACCAAATCATCTGTTTCTATTTCAAATTTTCCCATTTTCATAAATAATCCTCAATTAGTTTTATAGCATTTTTTAATTTTTTTCATGCCCTTAGTTAATATGCTCTTTTAATAACACAGATAGTTCCATAATGCTTTCTGGAGAAAGATTAATTGTTCTTTCTAATAATAATTCCTTGATTCTTGGATTTTCATCTTCCAAATCGTTTAAGATGGATTTCAATTCCTTTTTGTCTTTAAAATCAATTATATGTCTTGAATCAATCAATGCGTTTCGTGCCTTTTTGTTTCTATGTTGGAACAATGCCTTAACGACTTTTGAATAGATCTTAAAGTCATCATCTGCTATTTTGTTTTCTTTTGGTTTCAATTCCACAACAGAAGAATCCACCTTAGGAGAGGGTATGAATGATTCAGGAGAAACCTTTGTTAGGAACTTGACATCAGCCTTAAAGTATAGCATTGCAGAAAGCCTGGAATATTGCTTTGTTCCCACTTTTCCATTCATCCTATCTGCAAATTCTTTCTGATACATTAGAATTGCAAGGTCAAAGTCATGCTTTAGGAACTTAAAGCTGATAGGGGATGATATTTGGTAAGGAAGGTTTGAAACGATTTTATTGAACTCTGGGAAATCCACCTTAACGGCATCGCCGTTGATAAGATTTACATTATCGATTTTCTCTTTTTCCAAACGTTTCTTCAATATGTTAAAAATAGCGGTGTCTTGTTCGATAGCTATTACTTTTCCAGCTTTCTTGGCAAGTTCAATTGTCAAAGTACCTATACCTGGACCAATTTCAAGTACGGTATCTTCTTTAGTAAGCTTTGCATATTCGATGATTTTCTTTCTTTTGAAATCGTCTATAAGGTAATTCTGACCTAAATTCTTGTTTAAAATAATCCCATTTTCCTGCAGTATTTGTTTAGTCTCTTTAGCTAAGGATATTTTTTCAGTCAATCAATCACCTTTTTAGCCATTAAAATAGTAGTTTATCGTTTGAAAATCATTGATGATTAGTTAAAAAATTAAAAATAAAAAAATAGAAAAATGAGTTCAACTCTTTTTAGAGTTTCACTCATGGAAATTTATTCCTTGTTTTCGGAACTTGGTTTGTTTTGGGGCTTTTTGCCTCTGTTGTTTGGTTTTCTACCTTTGTTCCTATTGTTTCTTCCCCTTCCTCTGCCTTTGCTGTATTTCTTCTTTCTGTTGGAAGGGTGTCTGGAAGGAACTTGGGTAAACATGTAGTACTTGTTCTTGCCTCTTTTGACGGTAGTTGTATCAAGTTCTAACCTTACTCTTTTTGCAAGCATATCCACAGGTTCTCCAAGGAGAGGAACTCTTTCCTTCAAGTCTTCAAAGCTTTTGAAAGGTTCTTTCTTACGTTCTTCCAAAATCATTTGAGTGTGCTTTTTACCGATACCTGGGATTAGCTCCAATTTATGCATTTTGATGTTAAGTGAATCGATTTCATTGAAGAATTTTACATAAATGTCTTCATGAGCTAAAATGATTTCCTTAATTGCATATTCCAATTCGATTCTACTGGTTGCAGTTAAGTTTTCAAAGTCTAATAATCCTTTTACTCTATTCACCTTATCTCTTTTTCCAGATCCTATATAGACTTTGTCATGAATATCTAAATCAACACCTTCTTTAGGTGTAACTTCTATTAATGTGAATTTGTCTACTCCAATAGCTTGTGCAATAGGTTTGCCATGAGCAGTTGGTCTTTCTGGATTTACATACCCAAATTTAAGATAATCTAAAATAATTACGTACTCCTCTTTTTTTGGATTCGGATTATCAATGTTTGGATTATCCATATTTTCACCTCATTTTAATTTTAAATGTTTATTAGTTCTAGCAATATTCTTTTTTTTTTATTTTGCTAATTCCTTATGATTAAATTTTTCTGCTAATAATTTATTAATTATTATTTAATTTTTAATATAATATTAGTATATTTTAAACTTATTAATATTTATAATTTTATTCTTTTTTGTTAAAAATAGCGAAATTAATTGAAGTTCAATGAAAATTTTAAGAATGAAAAAAAGTAAATCTTAAAAAAATTTAAAAAAATATTTAAAAAAATAGAAAAATTGTTGATACTAAAAAATAAGAAATAGTTAAAAGTAGTAAAAATTGTTAAAAAAGTAATCTCTGCATTGAAGAATAAAAATAGAAAAATAATTTGATTTAAAGAGATTTATAATAATAAATCCTCTTCAATATCATATTTTTCTAAAATTTCAAGAATTTCCTTCATTTCATCGTTTGAAGGAGCATTTCTTTCTTTTGCGAAAATTAACCTTAAGTCAGCCATGTCTCTTGGCACAATGTCTGCCATACGAACAGCTTGCTTGTGGTCGACATAAGCTTCAAGTTCTTCGATTAATTTTTCAGTATCTTCAAGGGAAAGTTTATTTAGATTAGTTACATGAGCTAAAGTCAAATTCTGTTCATAACTAAGTTCATGTTTTTCTGAAAACTCTTCAAGAATTTCTTTCACTTTAGCTGCAGGTATTGGTTCTGTTTCTAATGTTTTTTTCCCAATCATTGTACTCACTCTTGTAATTTTAAGTGTTCTGGAGTAACGATTAATTCTTTTGCTTTATTACCATCTTTTAATGCAAGTATGTAAGCTTTACCTTTTTTGTCCACTACTTTAGCGGTTTTTCCATGGAATCTGGAATGAGGTTGGCCTTTTTGGATACTTGGGTCGATGATAATGTGTACCATATCACCATTTTCGAATTGTTGAATTCTTCTGGTAATTGGATTTGCACGACCAGGTCTTACTCTTTTGGTCAATTTTTTTCTACTTCTACTTTTAAATCCTCTGGATCTTTGCATTTTTATACCTCTTTAATATTTAATTAATTGTGTAGTAAAAATATAAAACCCATCATTTTATATCTTTTTAAATAGCTAGTAGCCCAGTACGATATTTAAGTTGAATACCATAGCTTAAGCCCTTCGGTTTAGCTATTCATTGTAAAAGCCAATATATAAGTCTTATTTAGACTTAGCCCTAACCGTAGGTTTAATTGATTAGAACATATCTAAATTTTATATATTGAAAGAAAAAAATATCAAAAATATTATAAAATATCATAAAATTTTAGTGACTGGATTTCAGCAATAATCCAATCTTCTATTTTTGATAGTAATAAACTATATATTTTAAGATATTAATAAAGTTTATGTTTTTATAAGTATTTTCTTATAATTATTATAAACTTTTAAAAAATAGTTTTTTTAATTTTTAAAATGGAATATTTTTAAAATGGAATATTTTTAAAGGAATATTTTTAAAGGAATATTTTTAAAATTTGAATTATTTGATTCCAACTTCAATTACATCCAATTCTGCACAGATTGCCTGTGTGCCAAGAACTTCAGTAACGCTAGGATTTGACCTTCCCTCATCACTTGAGATAAGTTCCTTGATATACAATCCACCTTCTGTCTTAATGATCATTTCAAAGGTTTTTGAATCAATGAACTTGGCTTCAATGCTCTTGACTTCCTTCTCTCTAATCTTGTCTGCCCTTCTATGGGATACTCTTATTGGAGTTCTTTGTTGGATTATATGGAGTGATTGGAGTTTTTCCAAATCTTCCTCTTTTATATCATCATCACATTTGACCAATGCTCTGTAAACCTTATAGGTGTCTGGTGAGGATACTTTGATTTCAGCTTTTCTTTTCCTTTCTGTAAACTTAAGGTTCAAGTATTCGGTTTTCCCTTTAGCTACTTCAGCAACCTCTTCAGCTATTTCTTCAAGGTCTATTTTTCTAACCTTAGGCTCCTTGATTTCAAGCACAAATGGTCTGCCGGTACCTAGCATTCTAACATCAATGTCTTCTCTTCCAGCACCGTGAAACTTGGCTTCGTATCCATTGGTGTGCTTTAAGACAGTTTCAGATAGAAGTTCTTCCACTGATTCAGGATATTGCTTTCCTGTGAAATTGCACTTCTCACAGCCTCTTCCTTTACATTTAGTGCATGGCCATTTGGTTTGAGGGATGCCTCTAACAAGCTTTCTGTATCTTCCTTCAATAAAAATAGGATTGATTTGAAGTCTGACTTTAACCGGATTTTCAATTTCTTCCTTTAGGATTCTTCTAAAATCGGCCATTACAAGAACATCCTCTCCATCAAAATCAACATTCTGCTTGAGATTTGCTTCAAGCAATTTGCCGATTTCCCTGTTGACTTCCTTTTTGATTATCTCAACATCAAAATCAAACTTATCGCTGATTTCCTGGTCCTTTTCAACTATTTCCTTAGGCAATTTGCAGCCAACAACAAAAGTGTCAAATTCAACTTTTAAGAGATCTATCTTTTCATTCACCAAATCAAGAACATCATTTTCAATATAATTGAAGATATTGTGGCATATTTCACATTCTCCATCGTAAGCTTCCAAATTTAGGGATTCTCTAATTTTAATCCCTCTATCCTCATTGCCATTTCCTTCTACGCAATCTGAAAACTTACGTCCAAGGCAATGATTGCAGATATTTCCATTTGCATAATTGATTAATTCTTCAGCCTTATTAAGTATTTCCTGATTCATTAAAATCTCTCTTTAAAAAAATGAATATAAAAAATAAAAGTAGTTTAGTTTGGTTTTGGGAATGTTTATTTCATGAATTGGCCCATGATTCTATTCATGGCTCCTCCACCCATTCCTCTACGTCCAATACCTTTCATAGCTTTTTTAGTATTGTTATAGTATCTTAACAGTTCCTTTACGCTGTTCTCGTCTACACCAGAACCTCTTGCGATTCTTGTAATACGGGAAGTCTTGATTATTTTAGGGTTAAGCATTTCCTCTTCAGTCATGGAAGACATGATGATCTTGAACTCATTGATCTTATCTTCAGTCATTTGGCTTGCCTCTTTAGGAATCTTGCCTCCTAAACCTGGGATCATGTTCATGACCTGTTGCATAGGGCCCATGCTGTTCATCATTTCAAACTGGTTTTGCATGTCCATAAGGGTGAACTTTCCGCTAAGCATGTTGTTCATGGTTTTGGTAGCGATGTCTTCATCGATAACCTCTTCAGCCTTTTCGATAAGGCTTCTGATGTCTCCCATACCTAATAATCTTGAAATGAACCTTTCAGGGTCGAATGCTTCAAACTCATCGATCCTTTCACCAGTACCAATGAACTTGATTGGCGCACCGGTTTCAGCTACTGCAGAGAGAGCTCCTCCCCCTTTAGCAGTACCATCTAGTTTTGAAATGATTATTGAACCGATATCGGTTGCTTGTGAAAATGCTTTAGCTTGTTCTCCTGCCTGTTGACCTATTGTACCATCAATAACGAGAATGGATTCATCAGGTTCAATGATCTTATCCAACTTGTTCATTTCCTCAATTAAATCCTCTTCGTTCTTATGCCTACCTGCGGTATCGAAAATAATGATTTTTTGATTTTTAAATTGTTTTAAACCTTTTTCTGCAAGGTCTAATGCATCCTTATTATTAGGGTCTCCATAAAGTTGGATTTGCATATCTTCAGTGAGTTGCTTTAACTGCTCATATGCTGCAGGTCTCCATGTGTCGGTACATACAACTGCTGGAGAGAAACCTTTTCTTTGCAAGTATTTGCATAATTTACCGATTGTGGTGGTTTTACCACTACCTTGCAATCCTAAGAACAATATTTTGAATGGCTTTTTATTGATTTCAAGCTCTTTAGCTTCACTACCGAGCAAATTAACCATTTCTTCATAGATAATTGTGATTACATGTTCCCTTGGGGTAATTCCTTTTGGTGGCTCTTCATTAAGTGCACGGTCTTCGATTGTTTTGGATAATTTTAATACAAGCTGGATGTTTACGTCTGATTGGATTAAAGCTCTTTGAATGTCTTTGACTACTTCCTTTACAACCTTTTTGTCAATAACACTCATTCCAGCCAATTTTTTCATGGTGTTTGTAAGGTTTTCTCCTAAATTTCCTAACATTGACATAATATCTCTCCGATATTTTTCATAATGGATTAATAATTATTGTTTTAGTAATTTTATTTTTTTATTATTTTTTATTTTTATTTTTATTTTTAATTTCAGTTAATATTTCTAAAAATGCTATTTTTTGTTTCAGCATTCTAAAACAAATAAATAGTTTATCTTATTAACTTTAATGTATAAATTAATATTATATAAAAGTTTATTTATCTTTTATTATAAAATTATTGATATAGATGCATAAATTTGATTTTAATTTTTTTATTTTTCATCATTAATTAAAAATTTGAATTGAATATTATGTTAAAGATAAATATTATCGTAGTTGAGGGTTAAAAAATGCTTGAAAAATTAGTAGAATCATTAAGAAAAGCACCAGTTGTTAAGAAAGGAGAGTATGATTATTTCGTTCACGGTATCAGTGACGGAGTGCCTGCAATGGACCCAGCAGTTTTAAAGGAAATTGCTAAAGTGATAGATGAAATTTTAGATTTGTCTAAAATCGATAAGATTGTAGGTGTTGAAGCAATGGGTATTCACATTGCAACTGCATTGTCTTTAGAAACAGGCATTCCATTCATCGTTATTCGTAAAAGACAATACGGATTGCCTGGAGAACATGAAATCGTCAAATCAACTGGTTACGCAACTTCCAAATTATTCATCAATGACTTGAATGAAGGAGACAATATCCTTTTAGTGGATGATGTAGTAAGTACAGGAGGAACTCTTACTGCTGTAATCAATGAATTGAAAGCAATTGGTGTAAACTTAGTTGACACTGTTGTTGTTGTAGAAAAAGGTGAAGGTAAAGGTGTTGTTGAAGAAGCTACCGGTGAAGAAATCAAGACTCTTGTAAAATTGGATGTTGTTGATGGAAAAGTTGTAGCTGATTCATTGTTATAATTTCCTCTTCTTTTTTTAATTTTTTATTTTTTTTAAATTTTTTAAAGTCTAATTAAGGCTAATCTATTATGGATTAGTCTACTTGATGGATTTTAATATTTTATTTTTTTAAATTATTTTGATTTTAGTTGATAAAATGGCATTATATGATATGGAGCTTAAAAGGGTCATAAAGAAAATAAACTCTTTGAATGTTAGGAATGTAGGATTGCAGTTTCCAGAAGGACTTAAGATGCAGGCTGTAGCTCTTGCAAGGGAAATAGAAAAGCAAACTGAAGCTACTGTAATTGTCTCAGCAGATCCTTGCTTTGGAGCATGTGACGTTTCAGACAGAAAGATGAATGGGATAGTGGATTTCATTGTTCATTATGGGCATACTCCTCTTCCGCTCAGATACAGCATTCCTACAATGTTTATAGAAGCTAAAGCCAATGTCAAAATCAAGGATTACCTTGAAGAGGCATTGGAACAATTGAAGGATTATTCCAAAATAGCTATTGCAACAACTGCACAGCACTTGCATTTGCTTGATGAGATTGTAGACTTTTTAGAGGATAACGGCAAGGAAGTTGTTATTGGCTCTTCAAGAAGCACAAGAAAAGGTCAGGTTTTAGGTTGCAATTTCGCTTCCGTAAAGAACTTGGGAGCAGATGTTTACCTATTCATTGGCAGTGGCAATTTCCATCCCTTAGGAATCTATCTATTCACAAAAGCTCCAGTTTTAGCTATTGATCCTTATAGCGGAGACATCCGTGAAATGAGTGCCTATGCAGACCGGATATTGAGAATAAGATTTGCAAGAATAGTGAAGGCACGGGAAGTTACAAAATGGGGAATTATAGTTTCTTCTAAAGAAGGCCAATACAGGATGAAATTGGCAAAGGAAATCAAGAGGCTTCTTGAAGATGAGGGAATGGAGGCTTATATTCTTCTCATGGACCATGTAAACCCCGATGTATTGCTTCCATATATGGAACTTGAAGGATTTGTTGTAACTGCATGCCCTAGAATAGCTATTGATGATTCTCAAATGTATAAAAAGCCAGTTATAACTCCTAAAGAGTTAGAGATTGTCTTAAACAAAAGGGAATGGGAAAAATATCAACTTGATGAAATATTGTTTGAAGATAGATATTATCAATAAGTTTGGAATCAAATTCCTTTACTTATTTTCCTATTTTTATTATTTTATTTTTAAATCAATTTTTATTTTTGAATAATTAGATTTGTTCTATAAATTCAAAACTATTTCTAAAAACCGAATTTTTTATATATTACTAAAAAACATAAATAATTTACATATAAACAATTGATAATTTTATGGATGAAAATTTATACAAATTTAATTTCATAATTTAATAAATCCTATAAATGGAATTATGGGATTTATTTTGGATTTATTATCCTAATTCTATAAACGGAGTTATGGGATTATTTGGATGATTGTCCTGTTTTATAAACAGAATTATAAAATGTTGAAATTGGCAAAATTGCCCAAGGTTGAAAATGGCGTAATTGCCTGTTATGAGGTGTTTAGATGAAAATGGAATCTGGAGATTTTGTAATGCCTGGTGACTTTTTAAGTGTAAGTGAACAGTTTTTACCAGGTCAAGGAGCATATGAAGATGATGGAAGTGTAAAATCTGGTGTTCCTGGAAATGTATTGATTGATGAAGATGAAAAGGAAATCTCTGTAATATCAAAATCTGGTGGTCCAAACCTATTGAAAGTTGGAGATATTGTATACGGTGAGGTAAAAGATGTACGTGGCCAAAGAGCTTTAATAACTATTTATGCTAAAAAAGGAACAAGACGTGAATTGGCTCTTCCTTATTTGGCAGCTATTCACATCTCTCAAGTGACCCCTGGTTATATCGATAAGCTTACAGACGCTTTCAGAATTGGAGACTTAATTGAAGCTAAAGTAGTTAAAATCATGGGAGATAACCTTGATTTGAACACAGAAGACATTACTTCCGGTGTTGTAAAAGCTATGTGTACCAGATGCAGAACCTTTATGGATCCTTGCAATGAATCTGAAGTATACTGTCCTGTATGTGATAGAAAGGAAAAAAGAAAAGTTTCTAAAAATTATGATTATTAATTTTTAATTAGAATACAGATTTGTACTTGTTTATTTAATTTTTAAGGAAAAGATAACATGGAAATTGAAGTTGTAAAAGATACCAAATTAGAACTCGAAATGATTATTCACGGAGAAAACCACTCTCTTTGTAATGTTTTAAGAAAATATCTCATGGAAGATAATGATGTAGAATATGCTGTTTATGGTATTGATCACCCTCTTACCGGTGAACCTATCATGACAATTAAAACTAAAAGAACAAAAAGACCAAGAGATTCTCTTTTAAGAGCAGCTCAAAGATTAAAAGAAGAAACTGCTGAATTCAAGGAATTGCTTGAAGGAATCTAATTTGAATTCTTTCTTCTTTTTTATTTTTTTATTATTTAGTTTTAATTATCTTTTTTTATTATTTTCCTATCATTTTTTAAGTTTTACTTTATGGGTTTGTTTTAATGGTTTTGTTTTAAATTCGATGTATAATTAATTTTATTTATTATTTTTATTTGGGGTGAGAGCATTAAATATAAGGTTCCGTCATTGACTGTTGATATTTTTATTTACAATGAAAATCATGAATTCATACTCATCAAGAGGAAAAATGATCCTTTTAAAGACTGTTGGGCATTGCCAGGTGGATTTGTTGATTATGGTGAAACAACAGAAGATGCTGCAGTAAGAGAAGCAAAGGAAGAAACTTCCATTGATGTTGAATTGGAAAGATTGTTCAATGTATATTCAGATCCAGCCCGTGACCCAAGAAGACATACGGTGTCTATAGTCTATTTGGCTCATGGCAATTTTGATGATGCAAAGGCAGATGATGATGCTAAGGACATTGGTGTATATTCTTTTGATGATTTGAAAGAGATGGGCCTTGCATTTGATCATGAAACAATCTTAAGTGATGTGAAAGAACATTTAGAAAAAAATTAATTTTTTCTTAATTTTCCACATTTATTTTTATTCAATTTTTTTTTAAAAAAACTAACTGATTTTTGCATAAATTTTTTTAAAAAAATACTAAATTTTTTACTATTTTTCAATCTAATAACAATCTGTTTTTATTATTATCTTTTACTAAATTTTTACAATTTTTCTTAATTTTTAGGCGTTTTTTACCCTATTTTTAAATTAAGTTTAAATACTATGACATAATAATCTTTATTTATAAGTATGTTATATATAAAGTATTTAATCATTTACGAAATTTAAAAAACTTAAATTTTAGAATTTTAATTAAGTTGAATTATTATAGGAAAAGGTAAATGTTTCGATTATAATTATTGGAGATTATAATCATTCTATCTAGTGTTTACATTTAATTTTAAAATTTTTTAATTTCTGTTTTTAAAGAGTAGTATCTTAAATATTGGAGGTAAATAATGGAATTTTGTCCAAAATGTGGTGGCATGATTCTTCCTCAAGAAGTAGGAGAGGAAGATGATAAACAGATTGTATTGAAATGTTCCACCTGTGGCTATGATTCATCTGAAGTGGATAAAGCCGAATATTCAATTGAAAAGAAAGTGGAATCCAAGGAAACCGTTATAATGAGAGGAGATGAAAGCGGTTTACGTTCTACTGTAAGAGAAATTTGTCCTAAATGTGGACATGATCGTGCTTCATACGAATTGCTTCAAACCCGTAGTGCAGATGAAGCTCCAACTCGTTTCTTCACTTGTGAAAAATGCGGTCATAAATGGAGAGGCTATGATTAATTAATTTTAATCATTTTTTTAAATTTTTAGTTTTAAATTAATATTTTATATTTATTATTCATTTAATCGTATTTATAGCGATTTTACTAAGGGTATTATGGTGTGTTAATTATTGATGAGTGAGTATTCTTAGTATTTTTAAGTAAGGAGATAAAATGACTAATTCAAAAAATAGTAATTTAGAAGATGTTTCCAAGGGAAACGATGAGTCAGCTCCCAGAGCTAATGATTCCTCTTCTAATAAAGAAACTAGATTCAATAAATCCAAATCCATCTCTGAGGTTTTTAAGGAATTAGAATTTGAAGATGACGAATCTTATGAAGTTTCTAATGACTTTGAAGACGATGTGGATGAGATCATTCCTATTCATAATGAATACAGAGATTTAGATGAATCTGATGCTTTTGATGATGAATCTATTGAAGGAGGAGTTATAATTAATCCTAATGTAGATGATTCCATCGAAGCAAATGTTATTGAATCAACTGAGGATGTTGATTTAAAAGAAAATACTGATTCTATCGATGAAGAAGCTAGTGATGAGGCTGGCGAATCATCTGATGGTGATGAAGAGATTGATGATGAAGATTCCTTTATCACTATAAAAGATAGTGATGTTGCATTAGCAGATGAGGATGTAGAAGAGAAAATTGGCAAATCTTCTTCTCAAGGCGTATTGATAAATAACAAGGAAAAATCTTCTGACTCTAAAAAATCTTTAGAAATTTTTGATTCCTCTACACTTTTAACCATTGTTGGTTTTATTGTAGGTTTGGCAATCCTAATCATTGGAATAACTTATTATGCTTCAAGTTCTGATCGTGTTGTGGATAATGTTTTATCCGGTGAAACTGCAGGACTTGCTATTTTCTTGGTAATTATTGGACTTATTATTATTGGATTTTCTTTATTGAAGTTTTTCTCTTCCTCAAAGTCTTCGTTAATTATCGATACGTTTAACAGCATTAAGAGTATTGATTATGATGATATAAGCGAGGATGGTATTACTCGTGAAGACTTCGATGCTATTTTTAGCGTTTTAAAAAGAAAAAAAGATTCTAATTTTTCCGATAGCGGCGATAATGACAAATCTGTTGATTCCCCTAAAGATTTATTTGAGAATGACAAGGAAGAAGAACTTTCTGATGATGATATCAATTCTTTATATTCTGATTCAAATCTAACATCTCAAAAAAATCAATCTTCTTTTAAAGAGCATGAAAATGCCAATTCAACAGAACTTTCAGATGACATTGATGAAACTGATGATGACTCTGATGATGATTCCGATGAGATCATTCCCATTCATTCAAGATTAAACAAAGAATCTGATGATTCTGATTTGGAGGATAAGTATTCCAAATACGATTTTGAAGATGATGAGGATGAATATGATTCAGTTGTTGAGATTTCTGAAGATATCCCTGAAGATATCACCGAAGAAATTCCTGCCGATGACTCTGATTTAATTGAAGAAGATGAATTGATTGTTGATGGGGATATTGAAGAGCCAGTAGAAGAATCTATAGATGAACCTGTGGATGAGTCTGTAGAGGAAGCTATTGAAGGGGATTCTCTTGAGGAAGATATCGTTGAAGATGCTGATTCCAATTTAGAGGCTGAAAAGATGGATGGTTTAGAAGAAAAATATTCCAAATACGATTTTGAAGATGATTCTGATGAGACCTTTGAAGAATCTAAAAGTTCTAAACCTCAATTCAAAAAGTCTGTTGACTTGTCAAAGTTTGATGGCGATTCCTTAAGTGAAGAGGGATTGGCTGAAAAGGAAAGAAAAGCTCAAGAATTGGAAGAGAAAAAAAGAAGAATCATTGAAGGAACCAATTTTGATAATAGTTTAAGAAAACATTAATTTTTCTTAAATTTATTTTTTCTTTATTTTCGTAAAATCATATCATCTATTTTTTATTCACTTAGCTTATATGCTCGTTTTTTTTTCACACTTTTTTTAAAATTTTTTCAATATATTTTTTTAATTTTCTTGTCATTCTTTTCAATATTTTTCTCATTTTTTATTAAAAAATTTTCACTTTTGATTAGATTTATAAATGATTAGATACTTATATAATATTATAATAAAATAATATGATTTTATTAAATTTCAAGAATTTAAAAAAATAAATTATGCATTATTTTAATAAATTTTTTATAAATAAAATATGGCTCATTCAGCTATTTTGATTTATAAAATATATAATCAATGCTTAAAATTAAATCAAGAGTTGATTTTTAATGTTTAAAGCAGAGTTAAGTGATTCTAGTATTTTAAAAACCAGTTTTGATGCTATTTCATCTATTGTAGATGAAGTACAAATCCAAACTGACAGTGAAGGTTTTCGTTTAGATGCCTTAGACCGTAGTCATATTACTTTTGTTCATCTCGAACTTAAATCCAGTTTATTCGATGAGTTCATTTGCGATGAACCGGAAAAGATCAATATTGACACAGATGAGTTAATGAAAGTATTGAAACGTTCTAAATCTAATGACCGTGTCTTAATGTCATTAGATGAAGGAAATCTTATTCTCACTTTTGTTGGTGAAGCTACAAGAACTTTCAAAATCAGATTGATTGATATAGAATATGATTCTCCTGCACCTCCTTCATTGGATTATCCAACTGAATTTGAGATTCCTTTCACACTTTTAAAAGACTCAATTCAGGATATGGATATTTTCTCTGATAAAATCACTTTAATGGTAGATCAAGAAAACTTCTATGCATCTGCTGAAGGTGAATTTGGAGATGCAAACATTGAATATTTACATGGTGAAAAAATAGACACTAAAGCTAAATCCATTTTCTCTTTAGAAAAGATTAGAGAAATGCTTAAAGCAGATAAATTCTCTGAAATCGCTACTATCTGTCTTGGAAACGATATGCCATTGACCTTAAGTCTTAAAATGGTATCTGAAGATGGGGAACTCAGTTTCTTACTTGCTCCAAGAATTGAATCTGAAGACTAAATAGAAGATTTAAGCTTTTGAATAGTCTTTTTAAATAGTCAATAAATTAATTTATTCTTAAATTAATTTATTTTATTTATTTTTTATAGCGCTAAGCTTTTCACACCATTTAAATTTTTATACATTATTAACTTTATTAAAACGATCAGTATTAACTAAATCTATTAAAATCAGTATTAACTAAATTTTTAGTTTCTTAAGTTTTGGCGACTTTATTTTAAATTTATGATTATTATGCAAGGCGACTTTTTTCAAGAATTGCGCAGAGTTCAAAAGGAAGAACGTAACAAATCATCTCTAGCTAGAGTTGATAATGATTTCTATAAGCAGTTACGTGATTACATTAAGGACTTAGAGCGTTCTGTAGCTAACGATCCTTTTGGAAATGAGCAATTGCTACTCAATAATGCTCAAAGGATTGCAACTGAAATCTGTGAGCAGAGGGAATCTAAAATTACTAAAGCAGCCAATAACAATATCTACAGATCTTTTCTTTTGTTCAAAAAGGACAATCCTCAATTTGACCTATTGGATACAACTCCATTGAATCTTACAGATGAAGAGGAAACATTGTATTTCTCATTGATGGATGCTCTTAAAAATCATAGGTATAGAATTTCCTTAGATGAATATAGCGAAGAAACAGCTATTGGGGGAAATTATGAAGATGAGGAAGAGTATGATGAGGATTTCGATGAGGATGAGGAAAGCTCCTTTGTAGAGGATTCCTACGAATCTGGCAGTTCTGTTGAAGAAGAAAATGATGTTTCTGATGAGATGGAAGATGAGATTTCCGATGCTCTCGGAGAATCTAATGAAGTTTTGGATAGGTTAAATCAAATCAAGAATGCAAAAGTCATTACTGATGAAACTTATGAAAACATTGATAAGCAGGTAGCTAATCAAATGTATCCTGGCCAAGGAACTGTAGAAAATGCTCAAAAGCTTGAAGAAGCTGAAGAAACTAAAGTGGAAGAAGCTGAAGAAACTCCCGCTATCACTCAAGAGGTTGGAGAACCTGAAGAATCCTCAAAAGTTCAATCCAATGTAGAAGAAGAGACTAAAACTGAGAGTCCTGTTTCCATTAGTCCAGAGGATTTCTACAAAAATCCAGATAGTCAATTTGTAGATTTGGATAAATTGGAACCTAATTATGATGATGACTACTATAATTCAATAGCTGCAGGATCCAGTTATGCTGCTCCAAGTGAGGATGACTTCAATCTTATTTTTGCAAAACCTAAAAAGCCAAAAGCAGAAACTGCAAATGCTGAAGAAAAGGCACAGGATAATGTTGAGACTGCAGAGACTGCAGAGACTGCAGAGACTAATGATAATGCATCAGCGAAGATTGAATCCAGACAATCTGAATTAGGATTTTCATCTGGCCTTGATGCTAAGGAGAAGGTTAGCCATACTGATGGTTTTAATAATGCTATTGATGATACTATTGATAGTAATATTGACAGTACTATTGATGGTGCTAAAAATGATGATGCTCCTCAAAAACCGGTCGATAAGACAAGAGGAGGATTATTTGCTAGAGATGAAATAGAAAATGCAACTGTTGTCATCAGTGAAGATGTCGGTGAAATGGTAGGAATTGATGGAAAGGTTTATGGTCCTTTCTTGGCAAATGATGTTGTTATCTTGCCAAATATAACTGCTCAGATTCTCATTGATAACAATAAGGCAAGTTTAGTAAAATATTAAATTTTTAAATTTCTATTAATTTTATTTCATCATCATTTCAACTTTTTTTATAATTTATATATAATATACAAAGATTTATATATAGATAATAATCATATATAATTAATGTATCTATAATAATATGATATTTTCTTATTTTAAAATATTTTTTTAATTATTAGATTCCAAGATTTACAGTTTGTTAAATCTTTTTTTATAGTTTTTAAACTTTCAATTTAGTTTATCCTATGAACGAATAGGACTATATGTTTAAGCAAAAAATATTTTTTATAAGAATGTGTAGATGCTCTCATGCTCGTAGGAAACTGAAAAATGTTCTTATTAGTATGTTATAATTTATCCTCATGCTAAATGGAAACCTAAACAGTTCCAAGTGGTTTGTTGTAATTATTTATTATATAATCTGTTAATTAAGTTCTAAAAGTCTTTTAACAGAGAAATCAATTAAAGGTGAAAAATATGAAAATGCCTAAAGAAAAAAGAACTTACTGTCCACATTGTAAAAAACACACTATGCATGAAGTGCATACTTCCAAAAAGAGAAAAGCTAGTGAATTAAAATGGGGACAAAGACAATTCAGAAGAGTTACTGCAGGGTACAGAGGTTATCCAAGACCATTACCAGGTGGTAACAAGCCGGTTAAAAAATTAGATTTAAGATACAAATGTAAAGAATGTGGAAAATCCCACATCAGAAAATCTTTCAGAGTAGGAAAACCTGAATGGGTATCTAACTAGGTGATTTGTATGGCAAGTAATGGAAGAGGAAACTTTTTAAGAGTTAAATGTTTAGATTGTGATAACGAACAAATCATTTTCGATCGTGCAGCTTCTGATGTAAAATGTATCATCTGCGGTAAAACTATTGTAAAATCCCGTGGTGGAAAAGCTAAAATCATGGCTCACATCGATGAAGTTTTACAATAAGCTTAAAATTATTAATAGCCAATTACTATCAAAACACGCTATTTTAGCCGAATAAGAAATTGGCTGTTATGTGATCTTAGAATAAAGATTGGTTATGATGATTATTCTAATTATTCTAACCATATCTTAACTGTTTTTATTTCGGTGTTTTAATTGGTAAGAAAAAGTCAAGAATGGCCAGATGAAGGAGAACTTATTGTAGGAACTGTCTACAAAGTTGTTAACTATGGTGCATTTGCTAACTTGGAAGAATACGCAGGCAAGGAAGCTTTCATTCATATTTCTGAAGTTTCTTCTGGTTGGGTAAAAAATATTCGAGATCATGTAAGAGAAAATCAAAAGATTGTTGCTCGTGTTTTAAGAGTTAATCCTAAAAAAGGTCATGTCGACGCTTCTTTGAAAAGAATCAGAGAAGACCAAAGGACTAAAAAGATCCAACAATGGAAAATTGAACAAAAAGCTGAAAAATTCTTGGAATTAGCTGCTAAATCTTTAGATAAAGACTTGGATACCGCTTACGATGAAGTGGGATATGAGCTCATGGATATCTTTGGAGATATCTACGGTGCATTCGAAAGCGCTTCTGAAGAAGGGGCAGAAACTCTTACTGAAGAGGGAATTAGCCAAGAGTGGGCTGATGCCATAACTGAAGTTGCTGAGAAGAACATTCAACCTCCTGAAGTTCACATCAGCGGTTATGTGGATATTAAAAACTACAACCCAGATGGTGTAGAGGTTATTAAGAAAGCACTTATGGCAGCAGAAGCTGAAAACATTGAAGTTCAATGTGTTGGAGCTCCTCGTTACAGAATCACTGTAACTTCTACTGATTATTTGGTTGCTGAAAAACAATTGAAGGAAGCAGCAGAAAAAGCTATTGCTATTGTAGAAGATGCAGATGGAACTGGAGAATTCTTACGTGAAATTGAAAATTAATTAGTGAATCAGATGAAAATGAAAATGAAGAAGTGTCCTGTTTGTAATATTTACACACTTAAATCCCAATGTCCAAATTGCGGTGGTGAACTTAAAGTGATTTACCCACCTAAATTTTCCGTTGAGGATAAGTATGGTAAATATCGTAGACAATTAAAGAAAGAGATGCTTAATAAGGAATAAAAAGTTTTTAATTAGCAAGCTATTGTTAGTTTAAAAACCATTATTCTATTTTTTTATTTTTCTATTTTTATGGATTTTACGATTAAGATTATTTGATTTACGATTATTGATTTAATTATAAAATGTTCTTAAAGGTGATCTTATGAGAACAACTCAATTTAAAGTATTAGAAGAAGTTAGTTTAAACAATCCTATATTTATTGAAGCACTTCCTGGAATCGGTCATGTAGGTAAATTAGCAATTGATCATGTTATTGATGAACTTGATGCTACTAAATTTGTAGAAATCTATTCTCCATACTTCCCTCCACAAGTTCTTGTTGGTGAAGGGGGAGTCGTAGAGGATATGACAAATGAAATGTATTACTTGAAGTCTGCTGGTGCAGATGAAAGGGATTTCATATTTTTAGTAGGCAATTGTCAAGCTTTAGCGCCTGAAGGTCAATATGAACTTTGCGGTTCTATCCTTGATTTCGTTGAATCAAAAGGGGCTAAAGAGTTTTACACTTTAGGTGGTCTTGCTACCGGTCAACCTGTAGAAGGTACTGAAGGCCGTGTTTTAGGTGCTGCTACTGATGAAGAGCGTATTGAAATGCTTAAGGAAGCAGATGTTGAAATCAGATCTGCAGATGGCGGTATTGTTGGTGCTTCTGGTTTATTCTTAGGTTTAGGTAGACTCAGAGGAATGAAAGGGGCTTGCTTAATGGGTAAAACTCCTGGTTATTTCATTGATGCTGAAGCAGCTGAAGCTATATTGCAAAAATTAGCTATTCTTGTAAAACTCGAAGTAAGTACTGAAGAGTTAGAAGCAAAAGCTGAAGAGATTCGTGAAATGATTAGCCAAGCTCAACAAATGGAGCAAGAAATGCTTCAAAGAGCAATGGGTCAACAAGCACCACAACAAGCTCAAGATGACCTCAGATACATTGGGTAAACTTTTAAAAAAAGTTTAATCAAAATATTTTTAAAAATTGCTTAATTTAACTTTTAAATTTAAATTATAATAGCTTTAAGCTATTTTCTTTTTTTATTTTTACTATTTTTTCATATTATTTTTACTATTTCATATTATTTTTATTCTTTTTTATCTTATGATGCTAATAACATTCCTATTATCGCAATTATCATTATCAATATATTAAGATATGTGTTAATTTCTATTTTTTCAGTTATTTTATAGCTTATATATGTTGTACTCCCTATTAAAATTGTTAAAATCATTTGGATTATAAATAGTATACTCATTCCATCACTCAAAAAATCAATAAGGGGAATGATTTAAATATAATAGAATAGAAAGATAAAATCAAGCAGAGAGATTAATCTCTCCACTTGATTTTGAGATACAAACCAATTATTTCTGTAACTGCAATTACAAAATAAATAATGGTTTGTATCATATTCCATTCTATTTTTCATCCCCCCTATAACAAGTTTTAAGACTATTTCTAGCCTATTTTAAACTTGCTACATTATAATATTTATTTTTCTGCGATTATAAATGTTATTAAAGAGCATATGGTCAGTATTATTTACTATAAGTTACATATAGTTTACTAAATGATAATTAAAGCATTTTTGGATTATTTTTAATTAAATAAACTATTTTTATTTCCTTATTGTTTATTTTTTATTGTTTTAATGCTTTTTTGTTTTATTGATTTTTTTATTTCACATTTTTATCATTTTTTCCCAATTTTTTCCAATTTACTTTAAATATTTTATTATTTTATATTTGTTTTTTCCAATAATATTGATTGTTTTTCAATTTTAACTTCAAAAAACTTTTTATTTCCTTTTTTAAGTTTAATTCGCCGTTATAATAAAATTTAAATATGTAAAAAGTCAAAATACTTATAATTGTTTTAATTAATCAAAACAAAAATCTATTCTAATGGAGGTTTAAAATTGAAAAGATTAGACGATATTACAATATCAAAAGCGATTATACAGGAATATATGAATGATTTTTTAGATTACACAGATATGGATGTGGCTATTGGCGGAGGAGGCCCTTCTGGAGTCACTGCTGGATATTATCTTGCTAAGGCAGGGTATAAGGTTGCATTGTTTGAGAGAAAGCTCAGCATAGGCGGAGGCATGTGGGGCGGAGGAATGATGTTCAATAAGGTTGTTGTACAAGAGGAAGGAAAGAGGATTCTCGATGAGTTTGGAATCAGATCTAAGGTATTTGAAGACAATTATTATGTTGTTGATTCTATTGAATGCACTTCTACCTTATGTTCAAAGGCCACTCAAGCAGGTCTTAAAATATTTAATTTGATGTCCATTGAAGACTTGATGGTTAGGGAAAACGGGATAAATGGTCTTGTATTGAATTGGAGTTCTGTAGAGATGTCTGGATTGCACATAGATCCATTGACTGTAAGGGCTAAGGCTGTAATTGATGCAACAGGCCATCCAACAGAAATCACTAAGATAGTTGAAGAGAAGATGGGAGAAAGATTGAATACTGCAACAGGCAGGATTATGGGTGAGAAATCCATGTGGGCCGATAGGGCAGAATCCAAGATATTGGAAAATGTCACTGAAGTCTATCCTGGTTTATATGTTACTGGAATGGCTGCAAATGCAGTTCATGGCTCCCAACGTATGGGTCCAATATTTGGTGGCATGCTCCTGTCTGGTGAGTATGTAGCTAAAAAGGTCATCGAAGACTTAGAGAATAGGGGATAAATTTTAATAAATTTTTATTACTTATTCTTTTTTTAACTTTTTTTAACTTTTTTCTTCTAATTTTTATACCTATTCTTTTTTTATTTTTTTATTTTTTTTAAATAATTTTTTATACTTTTAAAAATAGATATAATAAAGTATTATATATAGATTGAAATATCTTATTGAATCTTATAATAATCAAAAATTATCAAATTAAATATAATTAAATTAATTACTTTTTATAATAATTAGGAATGATATTATGCTTCAAATTGCAGTTACAGGTAAACCGAATGTAGGGAAATCCTCATTTTTTAATTCAGCCACTGCATCTCAAGTGGAAATGGCAAATTATCCATTTACAACAATTGATGCAAATAAGGCTGTTGCTCATGTTATCAGTGAATGTCCATGTAAAGAAATGAATGTCACATGCAACCCACACAACTCCCAATGCATTGATGGAACAAGATTGATTCCAATAGAATTGATAGATGTTGCAGGGCTTGTTCCAGGAGCTCACGAAGGTAAAGGGCTCGGAAACAAGTTCTTGGATGACTTGATGCAAGCAAAGGTATTCATTCATGTAATTGATGCATCAGGCTCCACCGATGCAGAGGGAAACCCAGTTGATCCAGGAAGCCATGACCCTTTAGATGACATCGAGTTTCTTGAGCATGAAATAGTCATGTGGATGTATGGAATCGTAAGCAAGAACTGGGTAAGGCTTATTCGTAAGGTTGAAGCCGAGCATTTGGACATTTCCAGAGTCCTCTTTGACCAATTGTCAGGTACAGGCATATTGATAGAGGATGTGATTGAAGCATTAAGAACCGTAAGCCCAGATTATGGAAAATGGGAAGAGGAAGACTTGATTGAATTTGTACGCAATCTTTTGAATATTGCAAAGCCTTCTATTGTGATTGCAAACAAGGCAGACTTGCCTGGAGCACGTGAGAACATTGAAAGAATGAAGGAAAAGTATCCTCGTGTAATTGCAACATCTGCCGAATCTGAACTTGCACTTATGAACGCTACAAGAGCGGGACTTATATCATACATTTCAGGAGACTCAAGTTTTGAAATATTAGATGAAAGCAAATTGAATGCAAATCAAATAAAGGCATTGGAATACATTCAGACCAATATCCTTGATGTTTATGGCAGCACTGGCATTCAGCAAGCATTAAACACTGCAGTCTTTGACCTTTTGAATATGATTGTAGTCTATCCTGTTGGAGATGAGCACAAGCTCACAGATCAAAAGGGAAATGTACTTCCAGATGCTTTCCTTGTTCCTAAAGGTTCCACTCCTCGTGAATTTGCATATATCATCCACACAGACATTGGTGATAAGTTCATGCATGCTGTAGATGCAAGAAAGAACATGAGAATTGCAAGTGATTATGAACTTCAGGATAGGGATATTATTAAGATTGTAACACGTTAAGTGTAATGAAATTGAATTATTGTAATTAGTTGATTAAAAATTCAAATATAATATTGATTTATTTTATTAGTAGGTGAATAAAAATGATGCATCCACGTCCAAGCCCAATAGCTGCTTCCCTTTATACTTTAAGAGATTTAAATGCAGATGTAATTGTTATGCACGGTCCTCATGGCTGTTGCTTTAGAACAGGTAGGCTCCTTGAAAGCGATGGAGTGAGGGTAGTGACAACAGCTATGGCTGAGAATGATTTTATTTTAGGTGCTGGCGAAAAGCTTCAGGAAACATTGCAAGAGGCTTATGATACATTCAATCCAAAATTAATGGGTATTGTAGGAACTTGCGCAAGTATGATCATTGGTGAAGACTTAAAGGAGCCAATTGAAAACCTTGGCCTTGATTGTGTTATCTTGCCTGTGGAATCCCATGGTGGTTTCGGTGAAGGGGATAATACAGAAGGAGCTATTGCAGTGCTTAACGCTGCAGTGGAATATGGTGTAATTCCTCAAGAGGAAGCAGATCGTCAAAATGAGATGCTAAGGCTTGCAACTCAAGTTGAAAAGACTCGTGGTATGGCTCAAGGAAAATACATAAAGCCTAATTTTGGAGAGAGCAAGGAAAAAGTGGCAAAGATTATTGTAAAGGCAATTCAGGAAGGCAAGAAGGTAGCATTTGTATTGAATGCTAAAAAGGAAACCTCTTATCTTTTTGCAGATATTCTAAATTGTGACTTTTCCAGATTATTTGATGATTCTAATATAAATTCTAATAAGGACATAGAAAATCTTCATTTCATTGCTAATTTGGATGAAAACATTGGACTTCCAAGAATCAGACAGCATGCAGTTAATATAACTAAAGAACTTAATGAAACTGGAATTGACATTGAATGCATCACTGGTGGCCTTGATGAATATCCTATCACCCCAAGAAAGGCAGAGGAATATCTTAAGGAAATCAAGCCGGATTTAGTGATTGTTGCTGGTGTTCCTCATGCATTGTATGTTGAAGAGCTTGACTGTGAAACCATTGCGGTTACAGATGGTCCAAGACTTGTTCAACCACTTAATGAATTAGGTTACTCACATGTCATAGCTGAATTAGATGCTCATTCTAAGACATTAGGTGTAGATGAGATAGTTGATTCTGACTTTGGTATGATGATACGTTCAGTTATTGAATGGGAGCTTGAATAAAATTAATATTTATTTAATTAACTATCATTTTAATTAATCGTTATTTTAATTTAAATTATAGAATAATTTTTTCAAAAAATAGTTTAATATATTAAACTAAAATTTCAATATCTAAAATTTTAAAATATTTAAAAAATTTAAAAATTTCAATTTAATATTTATTTGCAGGTAATTTTATGATTACAATTATTGATTATAAAAGTGGAAATCTTAGAAGCATTTCCAATAGCTTTAAAAAGATAGGTGTTGAAGCCATCATTACAAGCGATCCAATTGAGATTGCAAATGCAAAACATCTTGTTCTTCCAGGAGTAGGCGCTTTTGGAACAGCTATGGAAAACATCGAACCTTTTAAGGATGTGATTTTCGAGCATATCGATGATGGAAAGCCATTTTTAGGAATTTGCTTAGGCCTTCAAGTGCTTTTATCTTCAAGTGAAGAGTCTCCAGGTGTAAAGGGGCTTGACATTTTCAAAGGACATGTCGCTAAGATTCCAGAAGGCAGAAAGATTCCTCATATGGGATGGAATCAATTGAAGCAAGTTAAAGATTGCCCTATCTTAGATGGTGTAGATGGCAAGGACTTCTATTTTGTACACTCTTATCATGCAGTGCTTGATGATAGTGAAAATCTATCTGCAACAGCTGATTATGGATTTGATGTAACTGCTGCAGTATCTAAGGATAATGTATTTGCAACTCAATTCCACCCAGAAAAAAGTGGAGTTCCAGGTTTGAAAATACTTAAGAACTTTGTTAAATTATAATTTATTTTCTATTTCTTCAAGATTTGTTTGGTGGTGGTTTCTTGTCTAATGAAAAATTTAAAGTTATTAGAGAAGAACTTTATGGATTTATTAATTTGGAATTAATTAATAAATATGATGAAATTGAATACTGCACAATGTATGAATCATCTAAATTGGTCAATTGGGATGTTGAATTTATTTTCAAATTAAATTCTCATTTATCGATTAATGAAAAAAATAATTTAGAACGTAAAATTTTTAATGATTTGAGATTATTTTTAGATGAATCCTTTAATTTTCCGCAGTATTGGATAATTATTTTGATTATATTGGATGATTTAATTTAAGGAAAATTTTAAAAAATAATAATTTTTACTAAATAATTTTTATAAGTTTAAAACTAACTATCTTATAAATTTGGAGGGGAGTATGTGTTTTATACTGAAGGGGAAGAAATAAAGTATGAAATTTTTCCACTTTTTAAGGGTAAAAGAATAGTTATTTATTTGGAAAAAAGAGAAGATGGTTTTGTTAGAGGAAATAAAGCTTTTGGAACACATTATATAGAACAAATTTTTGATGATACTGACATTTTATTAAATGAAACAATTTATGAAAATCCTAATTTTGTAGATTTAAATAATTTTAATGAGTATGATGATTTTGATTAATTATTTCCTTTATATTCTTTTATAAATAATTTATTATAATCTCTTTTATTTCTATTATTTTTTATTAAACAAGTTATTTATTTGATTTTAATTCTATTTTTTAGAAAATTATTTAAATAACCCTACACATAATAGTTTTAGGGGGGGATATTATGGGAAAATTTAAATTCTTAATTATTCTAATTTTAGCTCTATTTTTAGTATGTGGGATTGTGATGGTTGTAGATGCACCTAGTTCTTTTGATGATTCCGTAAGTCTCATACCTACTTCTGATTCAAGTGTAGATGCAGACTCATCCAACTGTGAAAGTGGAACTTGTTTAGTTGATTCCAATAAAACCGATGATAATTCCGTTAAAACTGTGGGTAAAAATGGTAAAGATGATAAGATAAATTATGATTCAAAATATTATGTTGATGATTTCATTGATGGTTTATACTTCTGCAATGACCTTGAATATGCATTCAAGGAGGCTAAGGCTCATAATAGGAATGTAATGATTATTTTCGACGGAGCAGCTTGCATTTATTGTGAATACCTTAAGGAAGGAACTTTAACAGATCCTTCTGTTCAAAAGGAAATAAATGAAAATAACATTTTATTGATTACAGAAAGCAGTGAAAGTCCAGAACTTTTCCAACAATTGGATGTTTACGGAACTCCAACTACTGTAATCTTAGATCAAGATGGAAATGAATTAGGCAGAATAGATGGTTATGAACCTCCAGAAGAATATTTGAGAGATTTAAAAGAGATTAATGGTCATTAATATTTACTAATGAGGTGTTTAAAATGGAGATAATGCCGATTATTTCATTTTTCACTGGAGTGATTTCAATATTATCTCCTTGTATTATACCCACTATACCTATAATTGTAGGGTTTAGCTTAAAGACAAAATCAAAAGCGGAAATATTGTCTTTTATCTTTGGATTATTTAGCATTTTCACAATAATCATCTTTTTGACAGGGTTCTTTACAGCTATTCTTTATAGGTATATCATTTATGTAAGGGTCATTGCTGCAGTTATTTTATTGATTATGGGAATTTTGATGTTTTTTGATTATAATCTGTCCCTTAAATCGATTGATGCTAGAACTGGTGGAGGCATAGTCAATTCCTTTATTTTAGGATTCTTGACTTCAATCGCTTGGGCAGATTGCTATAGTGCATACCTTATTTCTCTTATAACCTTGCTTGTAAGTTCAAATAGTCCATTATATGCAGTTGGAAATATACTAATTTATGTTTTAGGTTTTGCATTGACTCTCTTGGCATTATGTTTAGCGATTTCAAGAATAGATTTGGAGAAATTGATTTCCAAGGCAAATTACATTCCTAAGATATTTGCTGTTTTGATTATATTAGGGTCCGTTTATTTGCTTCATAGTTCATTGCTTGTATTCATATGAATAAATAAATTCTTTATTATTTTTATTATTTTTTACAAAAACAAGTAATTTATTGTTATTTTTAGATATAGTAAACTATACATGAATATTATTTTTCATACGCTCTCTAAAACTATTTATTTTATAAAATACAACTATTATATAAGAGTATTTAAAAAATAGATTGTTATTTTGATTTTAAAAAGAATTAAAGCAATTTTAAAAATATTTATATATGATGAAAATATATTTATAATTAACAGTAATTATTTGCTGTGTTATAAAACCTATGCGATTGTATGGTTGAAAAAGGGTAATGCTACATTTTTTATATCCTTTTTCAAATTTTACTTTTTTTACTCTTTTTTATTTCAATTCAATACTCTATTTTTAAAAACTTTTAATTATTACCAAAAACAGAAACTCCATACAATTCATAGGGATGAAATATGAGATCAATAAAATTATTTTTTATATTTTTCCCTATTTCCATAGGGGGTGAGTTAGAATGCTAGCACTATTTGTGTTTCTTGCATATTTAATCTTATGCATAAATGCATTCTTTAACTTACTTTAATTAAATGTAATTTGATTTTATACGAACTCATAAAAAAAGGTTTTTTCTTTAGATTATTGTTGGAATAGTAGCATATTTCAGTGATATAGTTTCTGTTTTTTCCTTTTTGTTTTTTCTATTTTTCACAATCCAAAATCAAATATTATATACTGAAAATGACAAATATAATTATATAAAGTTTAAAAATTATTAAATTTTTTATTATCATTTTTAATAATTTTAAATTATTCTAAGATTTTTAAGTGGAGATTGAAATGATTTACTCAAAAGAAATTGAAAATATGTGTCCTGTTCATAAGGGAGCAGACCATGGTCCTGCACCAATACCTGAGGAAGGCAGATGGGTAAAATCCAAGGAAATAAGCGATATTTCCGGACTCACTCACGGTATCGGATGGTGTGCACCTCAACAAGGATGCTGCAAATTAACCTTAAATGTTAAGGAAGGAATCATCGAAGAGGCATTGGTTGAAACTCTCGGATGCTCTGGTATGACTCATTCCGCAGCTATGGCTGGTGAAATTCTTGTTGGAAAGACAATACTTGAAGCATTGAATACAGACCTTGTATGTGATGCAATCAACACAGCTATGCGTGAATTATTTTTGCAAATTGTTTATGGTAGAACCCAATCTGCATTTTCAGAAGGGGGCCTTCCTATTGGAGCTGGACTTGAAGACTTAGGTAAAGGTCACAGATCCCAAGTCGGTACCATTTACTCAACCAAAGTGAAAGGTCCAAGATACTTGGAACTCACTGAAGGTTACATCACTGAAATAGGTCTTGACGAAGACGATGAAATCATTGGATACAAATACATCAATATGGGTGTAATGCTTGACTTAATCAAAGATGGTGTAGATCCAATGGAAGCTATTGAAAAGGCAAGCGGTCAATACGGCAGATTTGAAGATGCTGTTAAAAAGATTGACCCAAGGAAGGAATAGGAGTTAAGGAAGGGATATTATGAGTTTATTTGAAAGTTACGAAAGAAGAATAGATCAAATTACTCCAGTTCTTGAAAAATATGGCATTAAAGACCTTGAAGAAGCTAAAGCAATATGTAATGAAAAAGGCTTTAACCCATATGACATTGTAAAGTCTGTTCAGCCAATCTGTTTCGAAAACGCTTGCTGGGCATACACTTTAGGTGCAGCTATTGCAATCAAAAAGGACTGCAAAAAAGCAAGTGATGCTGCAACTGCGATCGGTGAGGCATTGCAGGCATTCTGCATTCCGGGAAGTGTGGCAGATGACAGAAAGGTAGGTCTTGGTCACGGTAACCTCGCTTCAATGTTATTAAGTGATGAAACCGAGTGCTTTGCATTCTTGGCAGGTCATGAAAGCTTTGCTGCAGCAGAAGGTGCAATCGGTATTGCAAACTCTGCAAACAAGGTCAGAAAAGAGCCACTCAGAGTCATCTTAAACGGTTTAGGTAAAGATGCTGCACTCATCATTTCAAGAATCAATGGATTCACATATGTTCAGACTGAATTCGACTACTTTACAGGAGAAGTTAAGGTAGTGAGAGAAAAAGCATATTCCGATGGTGAAAGAGCAAAAGTAAGATGCTATGGTGCCGATGATGTAAGGGAAGGTGTGGCTATCATGCACCTTGAAGGAGTTGATGTTTCAATCACAGGTAATTCAACAAACCCTACAAGATTCCAACACCCAGTAGCTGGAACCTATAAGAAGGAATGTGTCCTTGAAGGCAAGAAATACTTCTCTGTTGCTTCTGGTGGAGGAACCGGTAGAACCTTGCACCCAGACAATATGGCAGCAGGTCCTGCTTCCTATGGTATGACTGACACTTTAGGAAGAATGCATTCTGATGCTCAATTTGCGGGTTCAAGTTCCGTACCTGCTCACGTGGAAATGATGGGATTAATTGGTATGGGTAACAACCCTATGGTCGGTGCAACTGTAGCAGTTGCAGTGGCTGTAGAAGAGGCTTTAAAATAGTTTAAGTGATATTTAAACTATTATTTTTATTATTTTTTCTTTTTTTTATTTCACATTTATTTTACTTTTTTCTTTATCTGGGGGTCTTTTTTATCTTAAATTTTATTTTTTTCTTATTCTCACCCTTTTTTTATCTCAATATTTTATTTTCTTCTTTTTGCATTTTTTTTAACTTAATTAATAAAAACTTATTAATTTGTTTTAATAAAGTAAGTTCATGGGATTATTTTCATTTTTTAAGAAAGATAATGTTGAAGAAAAAAATAAGGAAAAAGATTTAGCAGAATCTCATATTGAAATCAATAGAGAAAACTGTAAAGCTTGCCAAAGATGCGTATCAGTCTGTCCAAACAACAGTTTTGTTATTATGGATGGGAAATCATCACTTAAAGAGGATTACATTTGCAGAGACTGTAAGGTATGCGTTGCAGCTTGTCCGAATGAATGTATAAATTTCGTTAATTTCAAATCATAATTTTAATCATATTTTTTAAATTGTTAATTAATATTTTATTTAAATGGTGTAAACATGGATATAGAAGGTTTTGTAAGAGGAAGACTTACTAAAGGTGAAGATGAAGAAGAGCTTAAGTCAATCCTTGCAGAAAGAATAAAGGAATTTAAGGACATTTCAGATGAACATTCAATATTGATGGCTGAAAGTGTCATTGATGAGGTGAAAACCACACTTGAACTCAATAATACTGAAGATGAATTCTTGAAGGACATCATCACCGTGCCAAAGGCTAATGTCGGCATGGGAAAGATGGGTGTAGGTTCACGTGGTGCAGGTGACTTCTTTGTACACAGAAAGATTGCAGAGATTGTTAAAAGTACAAAGGTTCAGTCTGTAGTGGATCCAAATGCCCAGGATGATGGAGGAGTGGTAAAAGTGCCTGCTCCTGGAGATGATGTTTATATAACCACTGCTGTTGATGGAATTCATTCAAGATTAAGTGAATATCCATTTTTAGGCGGATTCCATGTTACCAGAGCTACTTTAAGGGATGTCTGTGTAATGGGGGCGGATCCAGTAGCTATTCTAAGCGATCTTCATCTTGCAGATGATGGTGACATCGGCAAATTGTTTGACTATACTGCAGGTGTATGTGCAGTATCTGAGCTAATTGATGTTCCTCTTGTCGCAGGAAGTACCTTGCGTGTAGGTGGAGATATGGTGCTTGGTGACAGGCTTGTTAGTTGTGTAGGAAGTGTAGGTGTTTCACAGTATCCTCCAACTGCAAGAAAAGGAGCAACTGAAGGAGATATCATTCTTATGACTGAAGGTGCTGGTGGTGGAACAATCACAACAACTGCACTTTACAATGGCTACTTTGATGTTGTATGGGATACAATGAACATCAGTTTTGTAAAGGCATCCAAGGCATTGTTTGCAGCGGATTTAGTAAAAGATGTCCACGCAATGACTGATGTAACAAATGGTGGCCTTAGAGGAGACGCTCACGAGATTTGTGAAACAACTGGTGTAGGATTGGAGTTCTATCATGATAAGATCAAATCCACTGTAGCTCCAAATGTATTGAATATGCTTGAAGATTTGGATATTGATCCTCTTGGTGTTTCTACAGACTCTCTTATGCTTGTAGTTCCTCCAGAAATTGCTGAAGATGTTAAAAAGGTAGTTTCTGATGTTGGAGTATACATTACAGAAATCGGTGAGGTAAACAATAATGGTTCCCCTATCCTTCTTAAGGAAGATGGAACAGAAGAAACTTTAGTTCCATTATTCAGGGAAGCTGCATATACCAAAATCAAGAAATTGGTTGGAGATACAACTCCTGAAGACTTTGAAATCATGAAGGAAAAGGTTCAAAAGGCGGCGGATAATTCCATTAAGAAAAAAGAAAGGGTTATTGACTATATTTTATCAAATAATAAATAGAATATAATATTTTTATTCTTTATTTTTTTTTAATTTTTTATAGATTTTTATTCTTTTAAAATTAAACAGGTGATATAAAATGGCAGAAGGTGCAGAAAGAATAGATGAATTCATGAACGAAGCAAAAGTGTTTTTCTTGGCAACTGTTGATGGAGACAAACCAAAAAACAGACCTTTAGGTTTCCATCTTCTCAAAGATGGTAAGCTTTACTTTGGTGTAGGAAACTTTAAGGATGTTTATAAACAAATGCAGGAAAATCCGTATGTTGAAATTGTAGCGCTTGTAGAGACTGATTTCTTAAGGTACTATGGTAAAGCTGTATTTGAAGAAACCTATGATATGGCAGATGCTATAGTTGCAGGAAATGAATTCTTGCAAGGAATCTATAATGATGAAACCGGCTTTAAATTAGCTATTTTCCACTTGGAAGAAGCGACTGCGGAAATCCGTGATGTAACCGGTAAAATCAATGAATCCTATAATTTCTAATTCAAATTAACTTTTTTATTTTTTTATTTTTCTATTTTCTTTATTTTATCTATTTTTAATATTTTTTAAGTAAAGGCGTGTATTTATGAGTTTGTTTCAAAATTTTAAGGGAATTTTTAAAAAACATGATGAATTGGATTTAGCTAAAGACTTTAAATTGGAATATGAAGCTAAAAATTTGGAAAATATGAAATCAATTGTAGATAAATTTGTTGATCATTATCCTGATTCTTATTATGCTTCCTGCTCTATGGTAATCTATATCATTCTTTTGTATAAAGAAGACCCTTTCAAAGTGCCTCCGAACAGGCTTAATAACTTAAGCATTATGGAGAGAAATATAAAATTCTTTGATACCCTTAGCACCGACTCATTGGATAAGGAAGAGTTGGAACTAAGGCAATGGTATAGGACTGAAGTTCAGAAAAATGTCAAATTAATGGAATCAGAAGGATTGAGATTTTCTTCTGATTAATAATCATTTTTTTAAACTTTAGTTTAAGAACTAAATTATGCCACTATTTTTTTTATTTTGATATGTAAAAGTTTTTTATTCTATTTTTATTAAAGTCTCATTAGATATTTATCTGCAAATATATTTAGGTATACCAAAACTTTATATTCTATTAGTTAAAATATTTAATTAGATGTTAAATTTTCTATACTAAACTAAGAATTATATTTATAGGTGTCAATATGGGCTTTTTTAAAAATATGGGAAATCCACAAGGTAAATTAGGCAATATTCAACTTAAATCAATGAATAAGGAACACACTCCCGTTTCTCTATGGGGATTGAAACATTTAAATATCTCTCCAGATGACGTTATATTGGATGTAGGCTGTGGTGGAGGGATGAACATTAATCGTATGGCTCAAACCGCAAAGAAGGTTTATGGTGTTGATTATAGTATTGAAAGCGTAAATCTTTCCCGTGAAGTCAATAATGATCTTATTATCCAAGGTCGTGTAGAAGTTTTAGAGGGCAATGTTCAAAGCTTGCCTTTTGAAGACAATACATTTGATATTGTAACTGCTTTTGAAACTGTCTATTTCTGGCCAGATATTGAAAAATCATTTGGTGAAGTTAAAAGAGTTCTTAAACCAGGAGGTATGTTTTTAATTGGTTGTGAAACAAATGGTGCAGGGTTCTTTATGAGGCTATGTGAAGGGTTAATGGACATGACCGCTTATACTGATGATGATTTGTGTCAATTTTTGGGAAATAATGATTATAAAGAGATAAAAGCTTATTTAAGAGATGGAAAATCCAAAAAAGAGACAATCAAATATGATGGAAAGGAGATTACAATTGATGATGATTATGATCACTTTTCATTTTCAGACAGATTCGTTCAATGGATGACTATAACTGCTATAAAATGAGTTAAACATTTTTAATTATTATTTTTTAAATTTTATTTTAATTATTTTATTTATTTCATTTATTTTTCCTTATTTTATTTTTATTTTTCAATTTAATCATTATTTTTAATTTAAATCAATATTTTAATCTTAAATCAATATTAAAGTCATTTTAATGCTTTAAAAAGCTTTTTATAAGATTAAATCAAATATAATCTTACAATATTTTACAATAATTTATGTGATCTTATGTTTAATTTAATCAAAGACAATAAGGGATTTGTATCTTTGGTAGATGCAATGCTTTCCATTTTCATACTTTTAATGGTATTGATGGCTTTCAATATGATGATAGATATTGAAGTTCCTTCTTTAAGTGAAGAAAGCAATGATTTTAAGACAAGCCAGGACATAATGGAGATCATGTCATCAAAAGTGGATGGCAGGGATTACACTGTCCTTGAGAGAATAACTTATATCCTATCCGAAAACAATAATTCAATTGCTTCAAAAAGGGAAGTCAAAGAGATTTTAGATGAGTTCTTTATGGTTTATTTGGATGATAGATATCATTATTCATTTGTAGAAAGCAATCAATTGAATGGGGACATCCTATCCTCAAATGGTGATTATGCCAGTGCAGATAGAGTTAATGTAGCCATTCGCAACTATGGGAATTACTCTTATAAACTGTATTTATTTTGATGAAATTTTTTTTAAATCAATTGAATTATATGAAATCTTAATTTTCTTCTACCTAAGATTTATATATTTGAATTTACATATTATAATAAGTTAAAAGGTTAAGGGAATTAATCTTTTTTAAGTTTAAACTATTTTTCATTTGTTTTCTGCCCTGGTGGTGTAGCTTGGATAACACGTGGGACTGCGGATCCCATTCCCCGGGTTCAAATCCCGGCCAGGGCATTTTTTATATTTTATATTTTATATCTGATTTTAACTTTTATTATCCTATCACTTATTTTGGTATTTGGTTTAGGATAATATTTTTATTTTCGAGGAATGGCTATGCTTAATGCAAACACTTACGTAACAAAGGAAGAAGGTATCGGTGGAACAATAAGAAACAGATGGGAAGATTTTTATGTAGAGGAAATCCCTGAGGTGATTCCAGATGGAGAAGGTCCAAACATTTACATTTGGATTGAAAAATTGGGAAGAACCACTCTTGATGTTTTGCTTGATATTGCAAGAGACCTTCATATTGACAGGAAAAGAATGGGTTTTGCAGGAATGAAGGATAAGAAAGCCATTACTCGCCAATGGATTTGCATAGCTAATATGGATTCTGAAGAGCAGTTCAATCAAGTCAAGGCATTGGAAGGAACCATTCACAATACTGAATTCCTAAAGGTAATTAGAGGAAGAAAAAAGTTAAGAATGGGGCAATTAAAAGGAAATAAATTTAGGATTCTTGTAAAAGATATCGATGGAATGGACTCAGAAGATGCTGAAGAAAGAAGATTAGCTATTGAAGATGCAGCTTTAAGAGCAGATGCCATTTTAAAGACACTTGAGAAAACAGGTGTTCCCAATTACTTCGGTTGGCAAAGGTTTGGAAAGCCAAGAACCAATACTCATTTGGTTGGAGAGGCCCTCATTCAAAATGACTTAAAGGAAGCTGTTAGACGTTATATAGGCAATCCTTCACCAGAAGAAGGTGAAGAAGCTAGAGCAGCTCGTCAAGCTTATGATGATGGAGAATGGGAAAAGTCATTGGAATTGATGCATCCTGGAATGCGTTATGAAAAGATGATGCTTAAAGTATTGATTAAGGAAGAGAGAAGAGCGATTAGAAAGATTGCTGAAAAAGAGGGAATCGATATTGAAGAAGTGGACAAGTCTCAAGTGGAATTATCCGATAAGGCTTATAAGAATGCTATTCATGCACTTCCAAAGCCTCTTCAAAGAATGTTCGTTCACGCTTACCAATCATTTTTATTCAATGCTGCAGTAAGTGAACGTGTAGCTATGGGAATGGACAAATACATTGAAGGAGATATTGTTATAGATAAAGAAGAGAGAATTGTGAGAGATAAAACCAATGAGGAGTTTCAGGAATTGGTATCCTCCTTTGAAATAAACCAGACATGTCCATTGTATGGTACAAAAGTTCCATTTGCAGGTGGAGAAGTAGGCAAGATGGAAGAGGCTATTTTAGACAGTTATGGACTAACTAAAGCTGATTTTGAAGTTCCTAAAATGCCTCGTTTAGGAAGCCATGGCCTTAGAAGAGCTATGAGATTCCAAGTATGGGATGCAAGTGCTAAAGCCGTGGAAGATGGGGTAATGTGTGAGTTTTCCATTGATAAAGGATCCTATGCAACTGCAGTACTTCGAGAAGTTATGAAGAAAGATGTCTATTAACTTTGATCTTACTTTTTTTGAATATAGGCATATATGCAAGAATTGCTGATACTATTACTGCAAGTAGTGTTGGTCCTAGGAAAATTGAATCAAGGTTTACTGTCACTTGATATACGATAAAACCTGCAAACCATGCAAACATGTTCCAGTACCAAATCTTAGGATTGGCATTTCCTTCTTTTGAAAGGTAAAATGAAACCAAAAGCACTGCAGCCATTGGGGCAAACACTGATGCAATAAGATATAGGAATCCAATATAGTGGTCCATGATTCCTGAAATGGCGAGTATACAGCTTAAGATGCTGACTACAACTCCTGCAATTCTAGGATTGATTCTATTAACGATAGCTTTTGCAGATTCTCCTGCTGAATTTGCTGCTACAAAGTTGGAGGTTACGGTTGAAAGCACTAGGATAATCACTCCTGTAGCTCCAAGACCTGCCATAAGTATTGACTGTGCAATGCTTGTTGTTCCAATTCCAACGATTTGCATACCTAAAATGTACATCCAAAGGCTTGCTATAGTGTATGCAACTGCAGAAATCATTGTTCCGTTGACTGGATTTTCAACATCCTTAGTATAGTCTGAAATTACCGGAAGCCATGAGATAGGCATAGCTATTGATATTTCAAAGATGTTCCAAAAGCTTAACGGTGCTGAATTTGTGCTTGCAAAGGATGCAATAGGCAATGAATTTGTTATGTTTCCTCCCAATAGCTTAAAGGATAGGATTGCCAACAATATTGTCAGCACCACCATCATTACAGTGGTTACTTTTGATAAGCGGTAAAGTCCAACATAAACCCATATTGCAATGATTAGAGAGAGAATTATGCATGTTAAAGTGAAGGATATCGGCAAATTCAATCCCATCATAGCTGCTGCACCTTGGGCATTCAGCACAGCGACCCATGCTATAAGCTGCATCACATTCAATGAGGAAAAGAATTTGGAACCGAAATCCCCAAAAGTGGATTTAATGGTCTCCATAGCATTCACTCTAAGGTGTGCACCGACTAAACCTGTAAAAAATAGTAATATTCCACCTATAATATGTCCAAGTACCAATGGAAGCCAAATGGAATCAATTGGGGATGAGGAGGCAAGTTGTATTCCCGCTTCTATTTCTGAAACAGAGACTGCAACTCCAAACCAGATAACTCCATTTGAAAAAAGACCAGTACGATTTTCCATATTTACACGCTTTTAAAATTAGATGGTTTTCAATAAATCATATAACTCTGGAATTGCCTGTTCAAATTTAACTCCATAGGTATGAGTCTTATCGCCAATTGTTTTTTCAATTGCCTTTTTAGTAAATTCTCCAGCCACTTTTGCTGCAGATGAAGGGGATTTTCCTAACATTACAGATCCTACAAATGATGAAGCAAAGACATCTCCGGTTCCATGGGAAAGATAATTCACCTTGTCATTGTATACAATGTCAATTGTATCTTCCTTCTTATCCAAAACAATCATTCCCATTTCATCATTATCATTTTCATATCCTTTTAGGATAACATATCTTTTAGTGAATTGTGCAAGCTCTTTAGCCATTTCGAGCATTTCCTCTTTTGAAAATGTTTCCTTCCACGGTTTGTGAAGTATATAGCAAGCTTCAGTTGTGTTAGGTAGAATGTAGTCTCCTAATTTACAAAGCTCTCCCATTGCATCTGCGAATTTCTGGTCAAAACCATTGTAGAATTCTCCATGGTCTGCCATAGCAGGGTCAACGAAGACCAGTCCATTGTCATTTAATCTTGAGTCTATAATGTCTTTAATGTAATCCAATTGTTCTTTTGATGCAATGAAACCAGTATAAATGGCATCAAAGGATATTCCTTCCTTTTCCCAATGTTTTCTAATTTCAGGAAGGTCTTCAGTTAAGTCTCTCACAGTAAAGTCTGTGAAACCTGAAGTATGTGTAGATAGAACCGCAGAAGGAAGTACTGCAGTTTCTATTCCAAAAGCAGAAATTACAGGAAGTGCAACAGTTATTGAGCACTGTCCATAGCATGAAATATCTTGAATAGTTAGAATTTTTGTTGTTTTGCTCATTTTTTCAAACCCAATCTCATTTTAATAATTACAGTTAATTAGTATTTTATTTTTAGTATATAATAATTTTCGTAATTAACTTAATTAATTCTCAAATAATAATTTATAACAATTGTTATATACATTAAAGTATATAAATATTTGTTATAGGGTACAAAAAGATACAATACCGGAATTTTAAAAATTTTTATAATAGAATTAATAAACTAATTATGATTAATGTTAATTTTTAAATAATTATTTATTTTCATATGTGATTTTATGATTGAATGCAGAAATATTTCTAAAGGAAAAGCAGAAGGGGAATTAATTGTATCTAGTGAGGCTATCAGTTTTTTAGGTGGGGTTGACCCTGAAACTGGTGTAGTCATTGACCCAAATCATGAATTGAAAGGTGAGTCCATTAAGGATAAGGTGCTTTTTATTCCTGGTGGAAAAGGTTCCACTGTTGGGTCTTATGTTATATTCCAGATGATGAAAAACAAGACAGCTCCTAGAGCGATTATTTGCCTAAAAGCTGAACCGATTATAGCAACTGGTGCAATCATGTCTGACATTCCAATGGTCGATTCTCCATCAAGTGTTGATGAATTGGTAAATGGACAAATGGTTGAAGTGGATAGTGATAACGGTAAAATAACTTTATTATAATTATTCTAATTTATTTTAATCTAATTTATTAATTTATTTTAACTAATTTATTAATTTATTTTTATTTAATTAATTTTAATTTATTTAGTATTTTTAATACTTTTGATTGATTTGAGTAGAGATGATAAAATGTCTTCCATATACATTAAAAATGTAAATATTATTAATCCTTTTAGTGAAGAGCCTCTTGAAGAGCGTCATGTATTAATTGAAAATGGCAGAATTAAGTCATTGCATACAGAGGAATCTTCCCTTTACAAAGACCATATTGTAATAGATGGTGAAGATAACTACCTCTTGCCAGGTTTTATAGACTCACATGCCCATATCATGGCAAATGGATTTCATAAAGAGGATATAATGAAAAATCCTCTTGCATATTACTTTTACAATGCAGTTTCCAATATGAAGGCAACAATTGATGCAGGAGTAACCACTGTACGTGACACAGGACTTGCAGACATTGGAGTAAAGATGGCACAGGAAAGGAAGATTTTTCCAGCTCCAAGATTGAATATTTCAATAAAGCCTTTAGCCATTACAGGAGGACATTTTGACCATTATCTGAATTCAGGATTTGATATGGAAATTGGATATCCTGGTTTTCCAGTAGGAACCTGTGATGGAATTGAAGGAGTTTTAAGGAAAACCCGTGAAGTCATTAGGGCCCGTGCCGATTTCATTAAGATCATGGCAAGTGGGGGCATTCTATCTCCATACACTTCTCCAGACATTGCACAATTCAATAAGAAAGAGCTAAAAACAATAGTTGATGAGGCGGAAAATCATAACTTGAAAGTGGTGGCTCATTGTCACAGTTTGGAAGGAATTGAAAGATGTGCAAAGGCAGGTGTAAAATCCATTGAACATGGTACTTTCATTGATAAGAAGGCTTCACAGTTGCTTGCAAAAAAGAGAATGTATCTTACTCCGACATTGGTTGTACACCACACATTAATTAAGGAAGGTTTCCCAGTTTGGGATAATTTTGCAGAGGACAAGGTAAAAAAACTTAAAGAAGTAGTTAAAATACAAAAGGAAAACATAGCAACCGCTTACGAAGAGGGAGTAAGTTTCCTAATGGGTTCTGACTGTGGTGTGATAGATCATGGAAGAAACCTTGGTGAATTGAAATACCTTGTTGATGTAGGATTAAGCCCTCTTGAAGCTATTCAAGCAGGTACCATTGAAGGAGCCAAATTCTTTAATCAGGAAAATGAATTAGGTTCCATTGAAGCAGGTAAAATAGCTGATATGATTATTGTAAAAGAGAATCCAATTGATAAAATTGAGTCTTTAGAGAATAATGATAATATTTTGACTGTAATTCAAGATGGAGAAATCCTAAAGCATAATCCTATTTTTTAAGCAGCTTAAAAAGAGTTTTTTAAATAGGGATGAAGTTAAAATCAGAATAATAACTTATTTTTTTAAAAAAATAAGAGATAATAAAATTATTATCTCTTAAAAATTCCTTTAATTTTGTCCAAGATACCAGTAGTAGTAAGAACAGTCACACCGATAGCGTAAATGTCTTTAGCTCTTGCTTTATCTACTCCTAGTTTCTCAGCAATCAAGTTAACTATCACGTCTTCCGCTCCACCGCCTGCGGTGAAGTTTTGTGCAAAAATATCGCTAACGATATTTCCTTGGTCTTCTGTCAAGTTAGCTTGCTTCATAAGTTCTTGAATAAGATCTGCGTTAGGCATGATAAAATATATGTAATTATTTATATTTAATACCATACTATTTTTTAATATGGGAATATTTTCTTTTTTTGATGAATTATTTTCACTTTATCTTTAAATTATTGAATGTTGTTTAAAATACTATTTATGAGATATTTAGGTAGGCCAAAAATTTATATTGTAGGTCGATATATATAATTATATAAAACAACAATAGATTATATATTAAAAAATTAAAGGTGAAAATATGGCAATCGATAAAAAAGAAGTAAAAGTTGTCGGAATGCACTGCCCTTCATGTGCAAAAGCAGTTGAACTTTGCATGATGGATTTAGACGGTGTAGAATCTGCTGTTGTAGATTTAGATGCTAATAAAGTAGAAGTTGAATATGATAGTGAAAAAGTATCTGATGTGGATTTAGCAGGTGCTGTTAAGGAAGCTGGATTTGAAGTGGAATAATTAAAATGGTTATTTAAACCATTTTTTTTTATTTGCATTGATTTTTTCACTTATTTTTGATAATTTATTTATAATTTCATTTATTCGTTTCATGAACTATTTTTTTTTTAAATGATTAATTCGGAGGGATTATATGGCTCAGAAAGAATTGGATATTCCAGTGGATGGCATGCACTGTTCATCCTGCTCATTGCTTGTTGAAAAATCACTTGGTAAGCTTGAGGAAGTGGAATCCATCAATGTGGATTTGAATACAAACAAGGCGCACATGGTCTTGAATGACAAGATTTCTCCTGATTTAATCGATAAGACCGTTGAATCTGTTGGATTTACAGTTCCAAAAGATGAAGTTGTAATTCAAATTGACGGTATGCATTGCGCTTCCTGTGTAAACAATGTGGAACGTTTCTTGCCACGTGTAGATGGTGTTGTAGAGGCAAATGCCAACTTATCCAATCAAAAAGTCACTATAAAGTACTATAGGGATATGCTTAACCTTAAGGAGATTCAAAAGACCATTGAAATGTTAGGATTTGAATATCTTGGCCTTGATGGTGAACTTGATGTGATGGATGAAGAGGAAAGATACCAAAAGGATCTAAAAGGCAAATTATATAGGATCATCGTAGGTCTTGTATTTGCAGCAATCTTAATGGCTATAATGCACTTCCATATAATGCTTCCTCCACTCACTATGGGTCAACTTTCATTGATTATAGCTATTTTCCCATTTTGTTATGTAAGCTATCCAATTTTAAAGGCAGGATGGAATTCCCTCAAGCATAAGAACTTGGATATGGATGTAATGTATTCAATGGGTATTCTCGTAGCATTTGTATCAAGTGTATTGGGTACTTTTGGCATTGTTCTCGATTCAAGTTTCATGTTTTATGAATCTGCAGTGATGTTACCTTCCTTCTTGACAATAGGTCGTTATCTTGAAGCAAGGGCAAAAAGAAAAACATCCTCTTCAATAAAGGAGCTTATAGGCTTACAGCCAAAAACAGCAACACTCATTTCAACTGATGCAGAAGGAAATTCAGTTGAAAAGGAAATAGATATTGAAGACATCAATATTGGTGACATATTGCTTGTAAAGCCTGGTGAAAAGATTCCTGCAGATTCCATTGTAGTTGATGGTGAAAGCTATGTTGATGAGGCTATGATTACTGGTGAGCCTGTTCCTAAGCTTAAAAAGGCAGGAATTGATGTTTTCTCAGGTACAATCAATCAGGACGGTGCATTAAAGATTGAAGCACAAAAGATTGGTTCAGAAACTGTCTTGTCCCAAATCATTCAGCTTGTGGAAAAGGCACAAGGATCAAAACCTCCTGTACAAAGGCTTGCAAATAAGATAGTTACATGGTTCATACCGGTTATTTTAACAATAGCTATCATTGTATTCCTGTTATGGTACTTTGTTGCAGGTTCAGGCTTGCTGTTTGCACTCACATGTCTCATATCTGTACTTGTTGTGGCATGTCCATGTTCATTAGGTCTCGCTACTCCAACAGCAGTTACTGTAGGTGTTGGAAGGGCAGCTGAATACGGCATACTCATTAAAAATGGGGAAACATTGGAAAGTTCCAAAGATGTTGATGTATGTGTATTTGATAAGACCGGAACAATCACTGAAGGAAAACCTGAAGTGGCAGACATTGTAACCTTTGACATGGATGAAAACAAATTCCTTCAAATATTGTCAAGTGTTGAAAACAATTCAAATCACCCTATTGCCAAGTCTATATTGAATAGATTTAAGGCATATAATCTTAAATTGGCAGATGAAGGAAAAGAAGACCTTCAATTATTGGCTGTTGATGACTTTGAAAATGTTACAGGTAAAGGATTAAAGTCCAATGTGTCAATAGATGGTGTTAATTCTTCTGTACTTGCAGGAAACCTTAAGCTTTTGGAATCAGAAGGAGTGGAAGTTAACGAAGAGGTATTAAACAAGTTCAATGATTTTGTTTCCGATGCTAAAACAACAATTGTAATGGCAGTAAATGGTGAAGTCAAGGGAATCATCACTTTAATGGATAAGATTAAAGGTAGTTCCAAATCAGCTATTGATCACTTGCATAAGATGGGCATTGAAACCTATATGCTTACAGGAGACAATGAAAAAACAGCTTCTACTGTAGCAAATGCAGTTGGCATTGACAATGTAATGGCAAATGTGCTACCGAGTGACAAGCTTGATAAGGTGCAAGAACTTCAAAAAGAAGGAAAAAGAGTTTTGTTTGTTGGAGATGGTATCAACGATGCTCCCGCATTATCTCAAGCGGATGTTGGTGTAGCTATGGGTAATGGTACAGACATTGCTATGGAAAGCGGTGACATTGTCATTATGGAAGGAGATCTTGAAAATGTGGTGGCTTCCATACAGTTCTCTAAAAAGGTAATGACAAGAATCAAGGAAAACCTATTTTGGGCATTTGCATATAATATGCTACTTGTTCCTGCAGCTGCAGGTTTGCTTTTCCTACTCTTTGGTATAGTTTTCCGTCCAGAATGGGCCGGTCTAGCTATGGCATTAAGTTCAGTTACAGTAATTAGTTTGTCATTATTGCTTAAACGTTATGTGCCACCAATTAAAAAACAAGTTGCTTAGTGATTCCATTGTTTAATTAATCGAACTTTTAATTAAATGAATGGAATTTTATTTTATATTTTTTAATCCTATTTTTTATTAATCTTTTTTTTAATTAATCATCTTTTTTTAAATCATCAGAACTTTCTGCATTATTGTTAAGGGTATTGTTTTTAATTAACTCTTCCAATTCTTCAAATCTCTTATTGAAGTGTCTTGAGAGAAGTGCTGTGGTTAATGTTGCAGTACCAACACCTGATAGGATATATCCTCCCCAAACAAGGAATAGGCTATTCAATTTACCTATAGGGGTGTCCCCTAATACAGCATAACCATTACTTGTGAATGCATTTGATACCATTACCAATGAGTCCAATAAATTTTTTCCTTCAGCAAAGGATGTGAAAATGAAACTTACAAATACAAGTCCAAATAACAATAAGATACTTATTCCTAGTCCATTTGATTCGGTAAAATGAATAAATTTGCTGTAATAGACTTTAATCACATAAGCTAATCCTATAAAGTGGACAGCTAATAATATCAATAACAATATTGCAGGGTCATCAAGGGTAGAGTGTAGCAATGAGGAAAGAGGGATTAAAAATAACATGATTATTTTTTCTGTTGTGGTATCCTTCTTAATTGCCAAACAAGCTATCAGAGATACGAGTGTATCATAGAAAATGAAATGTCTGTAAAAGTCATCTGATGCCCAAAATACTATTGAATAAAGGATATCTACAAAACAAAGTGTTATGATTATAAGATAAAAGACTTGTTTTAATGTTTGAGTCTCTTCCTTAGGCAAATATTCTGTTGCATTCAATAATCTGTTATGCCTATTTCTCTTGAGATATTTGATTATGTATGAACTTATAAAATAAAGTCCAAAGAAGAATACTACTGCTAAAATAATGAATATTATTTGTTCTGTTATGTACATGAGACTTGCTTGACTAACCATTAATTTTCCCCACTCAACTTTCAATAATAATAATTATGATTTTATGAGTAATTAAGTTATGTATTATCTTAACTTAATTACCTTTATGAATTTTGGAGTAGATTTTGGATAGATTTTAGAGTAGAATTTGGGGGCAATTAAGTTATGTATTATCTTAAGTTAATTATTCTTCTGAACTTTCTTTTAGCTAATTTTAAGCTTTGGTCGAATGTTCTGAATCCTAATTGTATTGTAAGTAAAATCGGGATGATTTCCAATCTTCCTATCCACATCAAGAATATCAGCATTATTTTAGGAAATGTCGCTAAGCTTCCATTTATAATGCCAGTACTTAATCCAACGTTACCTATTGTGGAGGTTACATCAAACAATGAATTGATTGGATCATTTGTATAGAATGTCATTATTATCCATGATACAATCAAAAACATCAGATAGACTGTTATGTATGAAGATGCTTCCTTAATTTCCCTTTCATTAAATGTTCTGTTGGCTATCTTGGTGCTAACAACTCTTTTAGGGGCAATTACGTTTGTAACGGTAAGGTTTATGCCTCTTAAGAATGTGATTACCCTAATGGTCTTTACAGCACCTACAGTTGATCCGGAGGAACCTCCCATCACCATCAGCATCATTATAATTATCAATGAGGCAGGAGCCCAAGATGCCAATTCGCTGGTACTTGCAATGTTTGCACCTGTTGTTGTCACTGCTGAAACTATATGGAAAATCATGTTCATTGGAGCCATGTGAGTTATTGCTGCAATCAGTATTCCGCTGATTATGATGCTTAGGATAATGGCTTGGAATTGTATATCATTTATTATGGATTTTCCTTTTGTCTTAACTATATTATAATGAACTGCAAAGCTTGTAGCCCCGAGTAACATTAAAATCATTGTAATTAAATAGACCATGTTGTTGTTATAGAATCCTACATTTGCATTTTTTATTGACATTCCTCCAGTTGAAATTGTGGTGAATGTAAGATTTACAGAGTCAAAAAGGGGCAGCCCTGCCAAAAGGTATAGGACGATACCGAATAATGTGTAAATAAGGTATATCTCTATTGTTTTTTTAAGTGTATTCTTTATGGTTGGTTTGATTTTTTCTTCTCTAGCCTCTGATTTGTATAACTTAAATGCGGATGTCCCAGGTTTAATGAGGAGGCTAATGAAAATAATCACTACTCCTAATCCTCCAATCCATTGTTCCAGGCTTCTTAAAAATAGTATTGACCTTGGCAAGATTTCCACATCATTGAACATGGTCAATCCACTTCCAGTCCATGCGGAAACGTTTTCAAAAAAGGCGTCTATGAAGGAAATGTCAAGCATCAGCATCATTATGATAGCACCAATAAAGCCTGCCCATAGCCAAGCAACGCTTGATATGAACATTCCGTGCTTGAATTTAAGTTTATCGTGCTCTTTAAATTTTTCAACGAGCAATAAACCTAATCCAATTGATAGTGCTGGTGGAATCAATCCAATAAGGTAGGAATCTTCAAGGTAGTAAAGGTCTATAAATATAGGGAGCATCAGAATTATGCCGGTTCCTACCATAATATATCCGAGAAAATGCAATATTATTCTTATATCTTGTTTTGATAAGTAATTTTTCCTCATATGTCCACCTTTTTTAGCTATTGGTTTTGAACAATATTTTAAATCAGATCTTTTCTAAATTACATATATACTTAACTTATAAATTAACAAAGTTAATAATTAACTTAATTATTTTTATAAATATTTATTTCTTAAGGATTATATTGAATAATGTTTATAATTATATACAATCATTATTTAAATTTTTTTATTTGTATTCAAATTCTCTAGATTTTTAATTAATGTATATTTTTGTACAACAAAGATTTAAATAGTACATTATACATAATAAAATATACATTATTAAAGGAATTAATATTTAAAGGAGATTAAAAGTGTTTTTCCCCAATATTGAAGAAGCAAAAGAAATAGCTAAGGATTCGTCATATAAAAGGATTCCAATTAGCTATGAGATATTTTCAGATACAAAAACTTCCATTGAAGTTTTAAGAAGACTTAGAATCTTAAGCAATCACTGCTACATGCTTGAAAGTGTAGAGGATTCTAAAAATTGGGGAAGATACAGTTTCTTAGGTTTCAATCCTATTCTTGAAATCACCTGTCAAGATGGCAATCTCTCTATTAAAGGCAAGTCAAGCTTTAGCGATTGTGAAATTGAGGATAAGGAAGACAAATGCTTCAATGTCAAAACCGATAATCCTGGAGAGTATATCAGGCAAATCGTTGAAGAGAACAAATCCCCAAAGATTGAAGGGATGCCTCCATTTTCAGGAGGGCTTGTTGGCTATTTCTCTTATGATTACATTAAATACAGTGAACCTTCACTTATCTTGGATGCTCAGAATCAGGATGCTTTCAAGGATGTTGACTTGATGCTTTTCGATAAGGTAATTGCATTTGACAACTTTAAGCAAAAGATTGTTGTTATAGTCAATATGGAAATAAGTGAAGATCAAAGTTCCATTGAAGGGAACTATGCTGAAGCATGCAAATCCATCTTGGACATAGTGGACATCATCAAGGCAGATAATATTGTGGATTTGCTTGATGATGATTTCAATCATCATTTAACAAATAAGAAGACCTTGGAAGCTAGCCAAAAGATGAAGGAAATAGATTCCTTGGAAGAGATAAATAGGATTAGAAAGGAAATTACAAAACATTTGCCTATTGAACTCAAATCTGATTTCAGATACCTGTTTTCAAAAGATGAATACTGCAATATGGTTGAAAAGGCAAAGGATTACATTACAGAAGGAGATATCTTCCAAGTCGTGCTTTCAAATAGGATTGAAGCAGACATTGAAGGAAGCCTGTTTGATGTTTATAGGGTTCTAAGAACTACAAACCCTTCCCCTTATATGTTCTATTTCTCAAGTGATGACATAGAGATTGCAGGTGCAAGTCCTGAAACCCTTGTAAAGCTTGTTGACGATCATGTCTACACTTTCCCGCTAGCTGGAACCAGACCAAGAGGAAAAACAGATGAAGAAGACAGATTATTGGAAGAGGACTTGCTTGCTGATGAAAAGGAATTGGCTGAACATAATATGCTGGTTGATTTGGGAAGAAATGACATAGGCAAAATAAGTGAAATAGGATCTGTTAAGGTAAATAGGTATATGGATATTGTAAGGTTCTCCCATGTGATGCATATAGGTTCAACTGTTGAAGGAATTCTGAGAGAGAATCATGACTACTTGTCCACAATTGATTCAATCCTTCCTGCCGGCACATTATCAGGAGCTCCAAAGATAAGGGCATGTGAGATAATCAATGAGCTTGAAGACAATAAGAGAGGAATCTATGGTGGAGCTATTGGATACATCGATCTCACAGGCAATCTTGACACTTGCATTGCAATCAGGATTGCATTTGCAAGAGACAAAAAGGTTTTCATTAGAGTTGGTGCAGGCATAGTTGCAGACAGTGTTCCTGAGAATGAATTTATTGAATGCAACAATAAGGCAAGGGCAGTTATGGATGCTTTAAGAATGGCAGATGGGGGGATTGAATGATTCTACTTATAGACAATTATGACAGTTTCTCATATAATCTATTCCAATTGATTGGTGAAGTCAATCCGAATATAATGGTTTATAGGAATGACAAGATAAGCATTGATGAAGTTAGGGCTTTGAATCCCGAAGCAATCATATTGTCTCCAGGCCCTGGAAGATGTGAAAATGCAGGAATCTGCATAGATATAGTTAAGGAATTTTATCACGAAATTCCAATTTTAGGGGTATGTTTAGGCCATCAGGCAATCTGTACTGCATTTGGAGCTAAGGTTTCCTATGCAAAAAGGTTGATGCATGGAAAGTCTTCAAGAATTTCTTTAGATTCAGATTCCATTTTTGAAGGGTTGCCAAATGAAATAACCGTTGGAAGATATCATTCATTAAGCTTGTTGGAGGATACCCTTCCAGATTCATTGAAAATCATATCCAAATCAGAGGATGATGGTGAAGTCATGGCTGTAAAGCATAAGGAATTTGATGTTTATGGGCTTCAATTTCACCCAGAATCAATATTGACACCAGATGGATTGACAATTATGGAGAATTTTTTAAATAAAGTATAATTAAATTGTATAGGAGCAAATATTATTTTTATAAAATTTGTAAAATTGATTAGTTACAGATATTAAGAATTTTTTAAAAAAGCAAGAAAAAGGGATTTTTATGATTAAAGAAGCAATTTTAAAGGTATATAAACATGAAGATTTAACTTATGAGGAAGCTTATGAGACAATGGATGAGATCATGAGCGGAAAGGCAAGTGAAGTTCAAATGAGCGCTTACTTAACAGCAATGTCAATGAAAGGCGAAACAATTGAGGAAATCACAGCATCTGCTGAAGCTATGAGGGCTCACTGTGTAAGGTTATTGAATGATGAGGAAGTCTTGGAGATTGTTGGAACCGGAGGGGATGGTTCAAACACATTCAATATTTCAACCACCTCTTCAATTGTGATTTCAGCAGCCGGTGTTCCAGTGGCAAAGCATGGAAACAGATCAGCTTCAAGCAAATGTGGTGCAGCAGACGTATTGGAGGCATTGGGAGTGAACATCAATATAAGCCCTGAAAAAAGCTTAAGTTGCCTAAAGGAAATAAACTTGTGTTTCCTATTTGCACAAAACTACCATCTCTCAATGAAATATGTTGCAGGAGTGCGTAAAGAGCTTTCAATCCGGACAATATTCAATATTTTAGGACCATTGACAAGTCCTGCAGGTGCTTCAATGGAAGTTTTGGGAGTGTATGAAAGGGAACTTCTGGAGCCTCTTACAGATGTTTTGAAGAATTTAGGGGTCAAATCTGCAATGGTTGTCTATGGATTGGATGTGATGGATGAGATTTCAGCAAGTGACAAGACTGCAGTATGTGAACTTAAGGATGGCAAGACAAGGACATATGAGCTTTCTCCAGAGGACTTTGGCATGACCATTTCATCTAAGGAAGACCTTGTTGGTGGTGATGCAAAGGAAAATGCTGAAATCACATTATCTGTATTGAATGGAGAAAAAGGTCCAAGAAGAAATGCAGTACTTTTGAATTCGGCTGCAGGTTTGTATGTTGCAGGAAGAGTGGATTCATTGGAAGAAGGAATCAAGCTAGCTGAAGAGGTCATTGACTCCGGTAAGGCATTGAATCAGCTTGAAAAATTCATTGAAGTTACAAATAGATAAATACTTTGCTTACTAATAGATGATTATATGCTGGAAAAGATTGTTGCAAAGACTGAAGAGAGATTGGTTGAATCAAAAAGGAATAAGCCTTTAAGCCAACTCAAAGAGGAAGTATCAAAACTGGATATAAGTGATGAATTTCCATTTAAAAAAGCTTTAAAAGACCCTGAAATTGCAATCATTGCGGAAGTCAAGAAAGCCTCTCCTTCAAAAGGATTAATCGCTGAAGATTTTGACTACATTAAAATCGCAAAGGATTATGAGCAAGCAGGAGCATCTGCAATATCAGTTTTGACAGAACCATACTTTTTCAAAGGATCTAACGATTACCTTAAGGAAATTGCTGAAAATGTAGCTATTCCAATTTTAAGAAAGGATTTTACAATTGATGAATATATGATATGGGAAGCTAAATCATTAGGGGCTTCAGCTATTCTTTTGATTGTTTCAATACTTGAGGATGTTCAATTGAAGAGATATTTGGATTTAGCTCATGATTTAGGTCTTTCTGCTATTGTTGAAACTCATGATGCAAAGGAAATCAGAACTGCAATGGATGCTGGTGCTGAGATAATTGGTGTAAACAATAGAAATTTAGCAGATTTTACTGTTGATATCAATAATAGCGTTAATTTACGTAGATTAGTTAGTGATGATATATTGTTCATTTCTGAAAGTGGAATTAAAACAGCTGAAGATGTAAGGAGATTGAAGGAAAACAATGTTGATGCAGTTTTGATTGGCGAAACCTTAATGAGAAGTGATGATAAAAAAGCTATGATTGCGGAGTTAAAGAATGGTTAAGCTTAAGGTTTGTGGAATGAGAAGGTCTGAAGATATAGAAATGGCAAATAGTTATAAGCCAGATTACATTGGATTCGTTTTTGCTGAAAGTCCACGTAAAGTCTCATATAATCAGGCTAAAGAATTGTCCGGTCTTTTAAGTGAAGATATTGTTCCTGTAGGGGTGTTTGTAAATGAGCATATGAAACTCATTGTAGACTTGTTCAAGGATGGAATAATAGAAATGGCTCAGCTTCATGGAGATGAAGATGAAAAGTATATAAGGAATCTAAAAGATAAATCAATTGCAGAAACTGGAAAACAAATACCTGTTATAAATGCAATTGAAATAAAAGAGGGTGCTGATTATGATGATGAGCTATTGAAGTGGCGAGATTCAGCATCTGACTATTTTATATTAGACAGTGGAAAAGGCTCTGGAAAAACATTCGACTGGAGTCTTATAGATAAAGAGAGTGAATTCTTTAAAAATTCCATTTTTTTAGCTGGAGGTTTAAACAGTGAAAACCTGGCTTTAGCTATTGAGGAATTCAATCCATTTGCAGTTGACTTAAGCAGTTCAGTTGAAACGGATGGGTTTAAGGATGAAGAGAAGATTAAGGACATCATTAAAATCATGGAAAATTATAGATAATAATAATTAATAATAAATATTTGAATTTTATAATTGTAGATATTTGGATAATAATTACTAATAATATTGATTTTTATTTTTAGAGATAGAATTGGAGATAGAATATGAGTAGAGGAAGATTTGGAGTTCATGGTGGACAATACATGTCTGAAACATTGATGAATGAACTCCTGAACTTGGAAGAGCAATATAATCATTTTAAGGAAGATCCTGAATTTGTAGAGGAATTGAACACTCTATTGAAGGAATATGCAGGAAGGCCTTCATTATTGTATTATGCAAAGAGAATGACCGAAGATCTCGGTGGAGCAAAGATTTACCTTAAGCGTGAAGACTTGAACCATACTGGTGCTCACAAGATAAACAATGTGCTTGGTCAATGTCTTTTGGCTAAAAAGATGGGAAAGACCAGAGTCATTGCCGAAACTGGTGCTGGTCAGCATGGAGTGGCTACAGCTACTGCTGCAGCATTATTAGGCATGGAATGTGAAGTCTTTATGGGTGAAGAGGACACCAAGCGTCAAGCATTGAATGTATTCAGAATGGAGCTTCTTGGAGCGAAGGTACATACCGTAACAACAGGTTCAAAAGTGCTTAAGGATGCGGTGAATGATGCATTCAGAGAATGGATTTCAAGAGTTGATGACACTCACTATGTAATAGGATCCACTATGGGGCCACATCCATTTCCAACAATTGTAAGGGATTTCCAAGCTGTAATCAGTGAAGAGATAAAAGAGCAAATCATGGAACTTGAAGGCAAATTGCCAGATATGGTTATCGCTTGTGTTGGTGGTGGAAGCAATGCTATGGGAGCATTCTACAATTTCTTGGAAGATGAAGAGGTAAAGCTTGTAGGTGTTGAAGCTGCAGGAAAGGGAATTGATACTGAATTCCATGCAGCAACAATTGCTAAAGGTGAGCTTGGAATCTTCCATGGAATGAAATCTTATTTCTGTCAAGGAAACTATGGTCAGATTTCTCCAGTTTATTCTATCTCTGCAGGACTTGATTATCCTGGAATCGGTCCAGAACATGCCTATTTGCATGATATCGGAAGAGCAGAGTATGTTTCAGCAACTGATGATGAGGCAGTGGAGGCATTTGAATACTTATCCAGAATGGAAGGAATCATTCCAGCTATTGAATCTTCCCATGCAATAGCCCATGCCATGAGAATTGCAGGGGATATGGATAAGGAGGATATTATTGTCATCAATGTATCTGGCCGTGGAGATAAGGATGTAGCAGCTATTGCTCGCTATAAAGGAGTTGAATTATACGAATAATTGTAGGAGTGTTTTAAATGAGTGATAAGAAGGATATAAAGATTGCTGATGCATTCAAGGATGGAAAGGCTTTCATAGGATTCTTGACTGCAGGAGACCCTACAATTGAAAAGACTGTCGAATATGTCTTGGCTATGGAAGAGGCAGGATGCGACTTGGTTGAGATAGGAATTCCTTTTTCAGATCCTGTAGCTGAAGGGCCTGTCATTCAGGAAGCAAACATCAGGGCGCTTTCAAACAATACAAACACTGATGACGTTTTTGAAGCAATCAGGCAAATCAGGGAAAAGTCAGATGTTCCATTGGTGTTCTTGACTTATATCAATCCAGTATTCTATTATGGCTATGACAAGTTCTTCAAGAGATGTCAGGAATTGAATGTTTGTGGAATCATTTCACCAGACCTTCCCTATGATGAAAAGGATGAGATTCTTGAAGTGACTCAAAAGTATGGCATTGATATAATCAGCTTGATTGCACCTACTTCAAAAGAACGTATTCAAATGATTGCAAGGGAAGCAAGCGGTTTCATTTACGTTGTTTCATCATTAGGGGTCACTGGAATGAGAAGTGAGATTAGGACAGACTTGGAATCTATTTTAAAAGATATTAAGGAAGTTACTGATGTTCCAGCAGCAGTTGGTTTTGGTATCAATACTCCGGAACAGGCAGAAAATATTGCAAAAGTGGCTGATGGTGTTATAGTGGGGAGCGCAATTGTTAACATTATTGCAGAGCATGGAGAAAATGCAAAAGGTCCACTTGTAAATTATGTCAAATCTATGAAAGATGCTATTTCCTAACATCTTTCTTTAATATTTTTAATAGTAAATTTTTTTCTATTTTCTAATTTTTTCTTAATTTTTCTATTCTTTAGTTACATAATTTCCTCATCTCATTGATTTGCTTTCATGGTAGCTATTTGCTCGTCACGACTTTTTAATTTCAAGGTGAATGCAAAAGCAATGAGAGCAACTATTGTTGCTAAAAGCAAACTGATTTTATAACCTAAGATTCCGGCAAATGATGCAATTATTCCACCAATGAGGGCTCCACCTATCAATTGCCCTGCACTTGAGAGCATGTTTACAATAGCTTGTCCGGCTCCTCTTTCATATGGTTTTGCTTCAGTTAAAACTATGTATCTTAAAGGAGCGCCAATGATTGTTACAAGACCTACACCAATCATGCATCCTGCTATTATGAAAAATATCAAATTGCTTGGGTAAACTGCAATTGCAAATAATCCTATTGCAAGCATCATTGTTCCAACTGCCATGATCTTACGGGAACCTGCAGAATCCAGGATTTTACCGAGTATTGGTGCTGCAACTGCATTTGCTCCCAAAATTGGAATCAGCATCAGGCTTGCATACTGTTCATTCAATCCCATTGAAAGTATTACAAGTGATGGGATGAATATTGCTGAAGAGTAGATTATTCCGTAGCATAATGTTTCAACACATGCAATGCTAATTTCCCTGTTTTTGAGCATGTGTATAGGCACAATTGATTCCTCTGCTTTCTTTTCCACTTTTAAGAATATTGGAATTAGAATAATAAACATCAATAGGAATGGCAGGACATTTATAGAAAATAGGCTGCTTATGAAATTGCTTGAATCGATTTGGTTTAGGCCATAAGCTAAAAATATTGCAAGCAGGCTTAGTATTAAGATTCCCAAATAGTCTATCTTCATTTTTCTTTTCTCTTCCATTTCAGGAAGGATGTACCATGCAAATGCTATTATGAATATAGATATTGGGATGTTTATTGTAAAGCACCAATTCCAACCATATGGAATCAAAGCTGCCCCAACCAATGGGCCTCCAATTGCAGAAATACCGAATACGCTTCCAAGGATTCCCAATGCCTTTCCTCTCTCTTCAAGTGGGAATGCATCTCCGACAAACGCTCCCGCTACAGGGAATATTCCTCCACAACCGAAACCCTGCACGACTCTTCCTAAAAATATTGCCTCTATGCTGAATGCAGATGCTATTAGGCATGATCCTATTCCAAAAAGGATTACATCTAATATAAAGACCTTTTTTCTACCGTAAAAGTCTGAAAATTTAGCCATGACTGGAGAGCCAATCATGAAAAATATTACAAAAAGTGTAAATATCCAACTTGATTCCCTACTTGTCAATTGGAAGCTTTGTTCGATTGATGGAAGCACTGGACCTATTATTCCAGTATCCAATGAGCCCATAAATACTCCTATTAAAAATAATATGAGTATCAAATTCCGTGTTTTTGTATCTAGTGTTTTTTGCATAGTATTTTTTTCCTTTAGATTATATTGTTATTTAGTAATGTAATAATGATAATTAAGTGCCGAATTTCTCTCTCACTTTCCTGATTGTAAATCTTGCAAATGCGAAGTTCAAGATACTTGCAGTGATTCTTCCCACAGCCAGACCTGTCCAAATACCAACAAGTCCCCATCCTAGGACTATTCCTAAGGTGTATGTTGCGGTAACAGTAAAGATAACCTCTCTAATAATGGTCCACATCAAGCTTATGGTTCCCTTGCCCATTCCTTGATAGAGGAAACTTGAAGTCATTCCCGCTCCAGTTAGAGGTAGGCAAAGGCTGGCTATTCTTAAGAATCTTGTAATCTCTGGAACCAAAGCCGCTGTTTCTTTTGTGTATGCAAACAATGTTGCAAGCTGTGGTGCAAATGCAATCAATATTATTGTTACAGCAGTTCCAAATGCTATTCCAAATTTAACTCCATATAAGTGGGCTCTTGATAGGTAATCGCCATTTTTAGCACCATATGCGCTTCCTGAAACTGCAGCTACTGCGCTACCAATAGCTGTAAGTGGCATTATTGCAAATAGGTATAACCTTTGACCTGAGGTGAATGATGCAATGCCGTATTCCCCTCCAATTGTTGAGATGAACACTAAGTATAAGCTTACAGCAAGGGACATCATGAACATGTCCATAGATGCGGGAATGCCTACTTTCAAGATGTCTTTAGCTATTTTGGAATCGAATTTAAACTCTTTTAAGTTGACATTCACATAGGTGTCCTTTTTGATGAGTATCCAGTATAGGATTACTGATGCAGATCCAAGAGCACTGACAATTGTTGCAAGGGATGCTCCTGCAGAACCTAAACCTAATACATAAATGAAAAGAGGATCAAGAATGGCATTAAGGGTTACAGAGACAATCATTGCATACATTGCCCTTTTCATATCACCTTCACCACGAAGAATACCGCTTCCTCCGTTACCGAACATAAAGGCAATAAGGCCTAAAAATAGAGGGGTTCCATATTTAATTCCTTCAGCAAGGTTTTGTCCGTTTGCTCCATAAGCTCGAAGCAAAGGTTCCTGAACGGATAGTAGGATCACAGTAAGAATGATTGAAGCAACCAAGAATATTAAAAGGGCATGTGCTGCAGACTTATTGGCGCCTTCATGGTTTTTAGCCCCTACAAAACGGCTAATGCTGCTTGTAGCACCACTTCCAAGACCTACACTTACCCCATTCAATATCATGAAGATAGGTGTTACAAAACCGATTCCAGCTATTGCAGCCTGTCCAAGACCTGCTACCCAAATACCGTCAATGATATTGTATGATGCTGTCAAAAGCATTGATATCATGATTGGAATAGCAAGGGTCTTCACTGCCTTTTCCGGATTTCCTCTCATTAATTCCACATTTTTATTTGCCATTTTAATCCCTATCAATAAAAATTAATTTAATTATTATTCCTTAAGTATTTCCTCTGTTTTTCTAGCTATTTCCCTTAATTGACATTTTGCATTCTCATCCAGTTTGTCAATTCCAACAGCATTTTCCCATTCTTCTAAATCATTTTTTAATAGAATAGCTAGTTCTTCTCCTTTCTCTGTTGTTTTTAAGATGTATTTTCTTCTATTGTTTTCATCTACAATCCTTTCAACATATTCCTTGTCTTCCAATTTTTTCAAAGCTTTCGCTATTGTTCCTTTGCTTTGGCCAAAAATAGTTGCTAGGTCATCTTGAGATAAGTCTTTTCTTTTATGAATTTCCATTAAGTAGCGACCCTCATGAACCATATCTATATGGTTTGGGTTTTTTTGTGCATATCTTAATTTGTTTTTGGAAATGTGATGAATTAGTGCTATAAAAGGCATTGAATCAAATTTATCCAATGTTTTTTCATTTTCTTTCATAATTAATAGTTGATTTTACAAATATATAAATGTTTCTTAGGAAACTGTTTATCGATGAACAATATAAAAATTAGATTTTAAAAAATTAAAAAAAAATATTTTAAGGGAAGTTCAATAAAAAATTAAAATTAAAAAAGAGTTTGCTGGCCTTTATTTGAGCTATTGATTCTCCAATCAATCTCTTCTAAATTGTTTTCCTTAAGGAATTCATTAGCCAATTTGAAATGATTGCACCCAAAGAACCCTCTTCTTGCAGAAAATGGACTTGGATGAGAGGATATAAGCACTAAATGATTAGGATTTGTAATCAATTCCTTTTTGAGTTCTGCCTGTTTTCCCCATAATAGGAAAACGATAGGTGCTTTTTGACTGTTTAGTATTTTAATCACATTGTCTGTAAAGGTTTGCCATCCGCATTTGCTGTGTGAATTTGCATTCCCCTCTTCAACGGTGAGTACAGTATTGAGTAGGAATACTCCTTGCTTAGCCCAGGATTCAAGGCATCCTGAATCTGGAATCGGATAGCCATATTCTGATTCTATTTCCTTGAAGATGTTTTTCAGAGATCTTGGGATTGGATGTCCTTCAGGTGTTGAGAAAGCAAGTCCATGGGCCTGTCCTTCTTCATGATAAGGGTCTTGACCTAATATGACAACTTTCACATTCTCTATTGGACATAGCTTGAAGGCATTGAATATTTCATCTTTTGGGGGATAGATTGTTTTGGTTTTGTATTCCGCTTCTACAAATTCTTTTATTTTTAGGAAGTATTCCTTTTTAAATTCCTCTTCTAAAACATTATCCCAACTGTTTCCAATCATAAAATCACTTATTTAATTTTAAGTTTTTATTATTTCTTATTAAATTCCTTATTTTAAGATAGTTATTTCTTTCCAGTTACCTTATCTAAATAAGGAATCTTGTCTAGAATTGATAGGATTGCTAAACTGATTGCTGTTGTAATAATCACTAAAACAGGTATCCAAATCAATGAGCTGCCTTGAGTGAAATTGATGAATTTGATTAAATTGATTTTTATGCAATATAAAACCAAGTAATGAATAAGATAAATTCCATAACTGTAATTGCTTATTGTTGTAAATGCATTTCCTAATCTATTATTTTCCATATCAATGAATGATTTGGTCTTGGATAAGTATTTAAACAGTAAAAACGCATTTGCAGACATGAATAGTATCAATAGATTGAAATAGCTTAATCTAACGAATTGGTGCACTAGATGAGACCTTGGAACTACAAAACAGAATATGTACCATAGGTAAGATCCTATAAATAGCAGAGCTGTTATAATTATTAGGTATTTTTTATCAATTCTCTTTTCCAAGAAGTCACATTTTGCCAAGAAGTATCCAATTATTATATACGCCAGAAAAGAAAGGTAATAGGTTAATCTAGGGCTATAGGGATTGAATAGATGGTAGTGGCTTAATCCAATGTAAATTAGAGAAAGCATTGCCAAAATTGCGATGAATTTCTTATTGAAATCATTGATGCTGATATTCAATTGCATCACTTTATTTATAATGAATATTCCAACATAAGCTATTATAATCATCCAAACGAACCAGAAATGAACTCCTAATGTTCCTGCTGTTCCAAAGAATATCTTAAGTGCACTATCTAGGTTAAATCCATGGCTCATTATGCTTGTAAACATTATATAAATTAATACCCAAAACAGGAAAGGTATGAATAATCTTGATAATCTCTTTTTAAAGAATTTTATCAAAGTGTCTTTTTTACCTAATAGCAAGGCTCCACTAAGCATTACAAATATAGGGATTGAAAAATCTCTAAAACAGTCAAAGAATACAGAAATATAAAGATTAGGGCCATTTATATCTCTAGATACGTATGAGACTGATACATGGCAAAATACAATTCCAATTATTGCCAATGCTCTAAGTACATCGTAATAGAATATTCTTTTTGCAGGTGTTTTAGTTTCATTCATAGGATTACCATTACTTCTTTTTTGATTAATTCTATCTTTAATAATCTTCTTCAAATAATCTTTATATCTTTAGAGTTTTAATAGTTTTTCTTTTGGTTTAAGAGAGGATTTGCATCTTATTTCATCACTTTTTTAAGTATGGAAAACATTATTTTAGCAAAAATCTTCTTTAGGATTCCCAAGTTTACGTTTGGGGCAAAATCATAATTCACCAAGCCAGTGCTTTCCCAGTATTTAGCATCAGCTTCAATAGGGTCTTCGCTTAATGCCATAGCTCTCCATACATTGTAGAAAATCAAATCCATAAGCTTTGGAGAGTGGAGTTTTTTGGAAGATACGTCCTTATGGAACTTTTGAGAAATCTTGTTTATTTCTTCCCTATTGATGTCGTCCTTTCCGCCACAGGCATAAGTTATCTTATAGTTTTTATTGAATCCCCAATGCCTTAATGTTTCATCGATGTATTTTGCAACATCCTTTTGCCCTGCTCCTGCTGTAGATACCACAATCAATGCTTTCTTGTCAAAGAATTCTGGTCTATGATATAGATAAGCGGTATGGTCGAAGAAGTTCTTAAGGAGTCCAGTGACATTCATAGCATAAACTGGGCTTGCTATAATTATTCCGTCTGCCCATCTGATTTTGTCTATAATTGATTGTACAATATCTTTATGTGGGCAGTGATCTTCTCCTTCCATTATGCATTTGAAGCATCCATTGCACATTGGCATTTTAGCTTTCATCAATTGTATCTCTTCAAATTCAGCGTCATCTCCTAAATTGGTTTTAGCTTGCTTAACCATGCTCCATGTATTTTTCTTTCTTGGAGATCCATTGATTATAATGTATTTCATCACAACACCTTTATAATAATTTTATATGTCTAATTGTCCTTCTAAGACCTTTTTTTCTTTATATTCAAAGTTTTTATCAAATTCGTCCACCATCTTTTCATCAACATCAAATACTTCTGGGTTGTGGAATATTCCCTTATCAAAATCCCGATCTTTGATAATATTCTCATTGCCATTTAATATTTTTATCATGAAAAATGGATTTTCATCTTCAGTATCGGTTCCTTCAAGGTAAATATTGTATTTTGATGCACTTTCAAAACCGAATCTATGGTAATAATCCTCATCACCTATTACAAAAACAAAAGGAATATCCATATCTTCTGCAAGTTTTAAGGTATGTCTTATTAATTTGGAACCATAGCCATTGCTTTGATATTTGGAATCTATAGCTATTGGTCCAAGGACAGTTGCCTTTCCACTTTCTTCACGGACTTTAATGTCTACCCCATATCTATTTTTCCTATAAAGATTCAATCTCCCATTTGAATAGTTTATATGCCCTATGATTTCATCATTTTCTTCTATTACATATGCCAAGTCCTTAATGAAACTTGAGTCTTTTCTTAAGTTGTGGACGATGTAATGTTCATAGGCTCCGGGTCTGTAAACATTCCAAAATGCATCTCTTACAATATTTTCAACTTTGATATGGTCTTTTTCTTCTTCTAATCTGATAGTTTCTTCAGGCTCTTTTTCTTTTTCCAATTTGTCTTTTGGATTTTTTGTATCTATCTTCACGGAATTAAAGAGAATTTTCATATGATTTGTTGTTCTTCTTTCGAAATCCTTTAGGAATTCCTCATCATCTTCAGGATAATTTATTATGAAATGTTCGTACAATAGGAATAATCCATAGTAATAGAATGATTCTGCAAGCTGTTTGATGTCTGCATCCATTTTAATGAACTTCTTTTCCTTCATCAATTCAAATAGATCTTCCCAGCCATTGATTGCATACCCTATAATTGCTTCCTTTACAAATTTCTTTATCTTTTCGTTATGATAGGATTCAACCAGGAATATCCTTGTAATCTTCATCATCTTCTCTTCAGAGAGTTTGGATATGAATCTATCGCTTCCTTCCTTGTAGAACTGATTAAAATCCATCTTCAGATTCTTTTCAGATTGCATTATAGGCGCTTCTTCCTTAAGCATTTCATTAATGTAATAGCTTAATATGGATTCTAAAATGGATTCTTTGCTTTGGTAGTGATTATAGATGGAACTTTCCTTTATTCCTACTTCCTTAGCTATTTGGCGTATGGAAACTCCATCGTATCCATCTTGTGAGAACAAGTCAATGGAAACATCAAATAATTTTTCTTTTGTATTCTTTTTAGCCATATTATCAGTTTTAATAGTTTAATTATTTTAATTATTTTAATTAGTTTAATTATTTTAAATTAGTTTAATTATTTTAAATTAGTTTAAACCAATGTTTTATTAAATTAAATACTATAAACTAACACTTGTTAGTCTAATTATATTTTATTATATTGGCATTGCTATATAAAACTAACGATTGTTAGTATATTTTTTCGATATTCTATTTTTTCAAAATTAAAAAAAATGATATTTTTTTAGCATTAGAAAAATAGATATTTTTAAATATCTTCGTTTAGAGAATCTTATTAGTCAAAATAAGGAAAATAATAAAATGTCAAATAGAGCAGATAAGGAAATACTAAATGAATTAAAAGAATTGACAAAGGATAAGGAAAACTGGAAATCAAATATCGATGATGTTGCCCATAAGTTGAATGATGATTATTCTGTTGCTGTAAAAGCAAAGGCATTATGGCTTCTTGGAGAAATGGGCTTGAAGTATCCAAAAGAAATAGAATGCCATGTCAATGATATTGCAAGTTACTTAGAGAATGATGATTCTAAATTGAGAGAAAGATCTGCTAATGCAATTGGAAGGATAGGTCGGGCAGATAAGGATTTAGTAATCGTTTATATGGACAAATTGATGAAAATGAAAGAGGATGAATCATCTAATGTCAGGCATGCATTTATTTGGGCTTGTGAAAATATTGCTACAAATGCTCCAGACTTATTTTGCGATAAATTGGATATCTTTTATGAAATGATTTCGGATTCTGAAAATAAGGTTAGGATAGAAGCTCCTGAAATGTTTAGGGTAATTGGAAAAACAAGGCCAAATTGCGTAAAGCCATATTTAGAAAAACTAGAATATTTTGCTGAAAATGATGAGAATCCTGTTGTTCGAATTCATAGTGCTGGTGCAATCAGAATTACAAAAAAGGCATTAGGGCAATAAATTAATCAGATTCTTTAAAACTGCTAGACTATTTTTTTATATTAATTATTTTCATATCTTAAGTATTTTCATATCTTAAATAATCTTTGTGCATTTTTTGTAGTTTTCTCCATAACTTCTTCCTCTTCAATATCCAATTCTTCAGCTATTTTTTTAATGATGCATTTCAGGTTTAATGGGGTATTCTGTTCCCCTCTCTTTTCTTCTGGAGGTAGATATGGTGAATCTGTTTCTAAAAGGATATGATCAACACCTATTTTCTTTAGCATATTCCTTGTTTTCTTATTGTTGGTATGGGTTACTGTCCCTCCTATTCCCATATAGAAACCTAATTTAATGAATTCTCTTGCCATCTCAGCTGAACCTTGATAGGAATGCATGGATCCAACTGCCTTATGTTCTTTTATTATATCGTAGGTATCTTGCATTGCCTTTCTGGAATGGACTATCACAGGAAGCTCGTGTTTTTCAGCCAAGCTAAGCATCTTTTCAAAGAGTTCAATTTGCTTATTCCTATTTTCTTTTCCTTTGTAGTAATCCAATCCTATTTCTCCTACAGCGATGACTTTATCCTTTTTAAGTTGATTATCCAATATCGCAATGTCTTCATCTCTAATTTCATCTGCAAAAGTGTAAAAGTATCCTAAAGCAGCATAGACATTTTCATAGCTTTGGGACAATTTCAATACCTCTTCATTGCTTTTAGGGTCAGTCCCATTCAATATTATGATAATATCCTCTTTAAGAGCTTCTTTTATTATTTCCTCTGCATTTTCCATTTCACTATTGTAGATATGGCAATGTGTATCGATAATCATTAAATTCCTCACATAGCGATTTATTTTTTTCTATTGATTAGAAAATTATTGCATTAAGTTTTTATTCTTTTAACCTCAATTATTATATAATCAATTGAATTAAATTAAATTTTTGGTGAGCATAGATGGATGAGAAGTTTTCAAGAACAGAAATGTTAATTGGAAATGATGGAATGGAAAAACTAAGGAATGCCAAAGTTGCTGTTTTTGGGCTTGGTGGTGTCGGTTCCTTCGTCTCTGAAGGACTTGCAAGAAGCGGAATAGGCAATTTTGTTTTGGTGGATTTCGATAAGGTTGATGAGAGCAATATCAATAGGCAGCTAATAGCCACAACTAAAACAATCGGCAGAAACAAGGTTGATGTCATGAAAGAGAGAATCTTGGATATCAATCCTGATGCCAATGTTGAAATTTATAATGAATTCTACCTTGCTGATTCAGAATCCGACATCATTACAGAGGATTTGTCATATGTCGTTGATTGTGTGGACACTATAATGGCTAAGATTGCAATCATATGCAAATCCAAGGAAATTGGTGTGCCAGTAATGTCCTGTATGGGTACTGGAAACAAGTTGGATCCTACAAGTTTTGAAATAGATGATATTTATAAGACCTCCTATTGTCCGCTTGCCAGAATAATGAAAAAGGATTTAAAAAAGAGAAATATAAGGAAATTAAAGGTCTTGTATTCAAAGGAACATCCAATAAACACAAATGATTGTGTAATAAACCAAAATGAAAAGAAGCATAAGGTCAAGGGCAGTGTTTCCTTCATGCCTCCTGTTGCAGGATTAATGATTGCCGGTGAGGTAATAAAGGATATTGCCATAAGATGATATGATTATTTTTCCTCAACTATCTTTCCGCTCATATGCTCTATAGTGATTTCATAAAGTTCTGTTACATCCAAAAGCCTGTCTATCTCATCTTTTGTTTCCTCTTCAGTAGGGAAGAATTTGTTTCCCAAATGAGTGAGCTTTTCTATTTTTGTATCTTTGTCTTTTATTGTTCTCATTTTCCCAAAGACAATTACGCTTTTGAATGTGTACCACCAGCTCTCTGATTTTGTTCCCTTGTCAATCACGCAATAGGAAACCTTTTCATGCCTTTCGATAGCATCCCTTTTGTGGCTGTCCTTGATTGTTCCGTGGAAGTATATCTTTCCATCCACATAGACATGACTTAATGGAACGGCATAAGGATAATCATCATCACCAAGTACTGCAAGGACTCCTCTAGGTTCGTTAATTAGGATATCTATGCATTCTTCTTCGGTTAATGCTTGTTTCTTTCTTCTCATTTCTCTAAACATATTTAATTGTTTTGTTTTTAATTATAAAAATAGTTGATGTGTTAAGGAATTCAATTTACGGATTAAGATTATGGTCCCTACATTAATCTTTCATGTTCTTTTTCTTAAACAGATTTAAATTTTCTTCCAATATACTTTTTAAATGATAATTGATTTGACAGTATTCTTACAGCATCTATAAAGTCATCATCCCAGCTTACAAGGCATAAGTCAAGTTTTGGATGTTCTTTTGCATATTCATTCAAATCAAACAGTATTTCCTCATCTTTCTTATGAAAGAATCTTCTAAGATTTTCCTTTTCAATTAAATTTAGTACTGTTTCGTCTTTAAAGCTATGATTTGGGATTTGCTTTATTTTATTCAATACCACACCTTTGGAGTGATAATGTTCTGCAGATGAATCCTGAGTAAATTTAGTTAATTTGCTTAAAATTGTACCGCTTAATTGATTTTCACCAAAACCGAACATTTCCCATATCCTATCCAATACCTTATGCATGGTTTTGATATCCAATTTTCCTATTCTTTCAAACTTGTCAATTGCATTGTGAATTGTTGATTTAGATAAAAATTCTGACTTATTGTAATTTCTAACGAAATCACATAATCTTAAGAAGAAATTCTTATATTCTTCGCTTTTTCTTCTAAAGACATTAATTACTTCTTTTCTAACATGCAATGAAAAATGGCATGAATTTCCGTCCTTCATTGTTTCTTTAGAGAGTTTGTTCAATGAGTCTAAAGTAAATATGTATGCAATGACCACATTGGAATCCAAGAAAAAATTAATATTCCTCACCCCATATCATATTATTTATTTCATGGATCAATTCCTTATTCTCACCATCGTAGTAGTAAATTTTAGTATAGAAGATTTCCTCTTCATTATCTAGATAATTTTTAAAGCTTGTGTAAATTCTTGAATAATCGTAATCTTCACCTTCATATTCCAATTTATAGAGAATTAATTTTCTAAAATTTCTCAAAAGTTTAATAATAAAACTTTGAAAGTCAGAGAATAAGTTCAAATCATTGAGTATATAGTCACAAATTAGCTTTATTGAGTAAAAATCATAAAATTCATCTTTAAATAATGGATTTTCTTTTAATAGGCTTAAAATATTATTTAGCAAGGATTTTATTGTCTTAACTTCTTTTTCATAGTTGCTTATTCTATGTTCTGATCTGATTTCCCGGAACTTTTCCTTGATTTTATTAAAAATCTCTTTTAGATGGCTTATTGTTTCATTTATCTTGTTTGGATCCAGGATTTGTGGTGATTTTTCATATGTGATGTTCATTTTTATCGCCTTTTCTTTAGTTTTTCATTTTTTAAACCTATTTTATCTCTTTTATTATTTAAATATTGATTGTTTGTGCCTTGTTTTTACTATTTAGCATAAATAGTAAATTTTTTTCTAATTGGGAGGATTTAATTCATTTTTATTTTTAAATTGATTCTGTGTTCTTATTTTGTTCTAAATAATATTTAAATCTTTTCTTTTCTTAATTTAAAGTCAATTTTACAGTTTAATTATAATTTAACAGAATAATTATAATATTTTAGACAAATTATAATTATACAGGCTGATTTTAATATTATAATCATTTCGCAATTCTTATCTTATTATCCTAATTTTTCAAATTATTTCATATGTTGTCTAAATATTTGTTTGAGGGGTTTTGCAGAAATAGAAACATTAAGGACAGTACAGTCAGATCATATAGGTCTGCGATTCGAAAGTATGAACTCTTTCATGATATGGATATTGGATCCCTTATGGATGAGGCAATCGATGAGGAAGAGAAAGGAATTCCAGTCAAGAAGAGAAAGATTAAAAGGAGATTGCTGGATTTCAGATCATTCCTATTGGATTCAGATTTGGCTATCAGCACTGTAAGGACATATTTTTCTAGGATTAAAACTTTCTACAGGCACTTTGAGATTGAACTGCCATATCTGAATGACATCAGGCGTGATGGAGAGTACCTGTCCTCCTATGATGACTTGCCGACTAAGGAGGATATAAGGAGAGCATTTGGAATTTCATCTCCTGCCCTTAAGGCTGTGATTCTTTTCATCTCAAGCAGTGGATGCGCCAAGGCAGAGACATTGTCCTTGACTGTCGGCGATTTCATAAAGGCAACCGAGGATTATCATGACGGAGGCTCCATTGATGATGTTTTGGAATGTTTGGAAAATCGTCGAGATGTTGTACCTACCTTTTATCTGAAAAGGGTAAAGACGAATAAGTTCTATCACACCTTCTGCTCTCCTGAAGCAAGCCATCACATTGTGAAGTATTTGATGTCTAGGGAGAATCTGTCCTTGGATGACAGGGTATTTGACTTCACTGACGCCTCATTGATCTACAACTTCAAGAAGGTAAATGATAGTTTAGATATGGGCTTTGTAGGAAGGTACCGATTCTTCCGTGCACACTCCCTAAGGAAGTATCATGCAAGCAACATAGGACTTAACAAGGATCACATCGACGAGCTACAGGGACGAGCAAAGACCAAGGTTCACGAAGCATACATCAAGACCAATCCTAAAAAGTTGAAGGAGATTTACATGGGTGCCATGCACAATGTGATGGTATTCGATGAATGGATAGAAGAGCATAAGGATAAGAAAAATTTTAAAAAGGATGATAGTTCTGTAGTCATTGAGAACCAGGTGATAAATATCATCATCAATTTCACATTGGATGGAATGGAGTATACGGTGGAAAAATAGAATATGTTTTTTATAGAATTTTATGTGTTTTTGGTAAAGACATGAAAAATCCTAATAAGACTTACCGAAAAATGGGAAAAACATCTGTTTTTCCTAAATCCATTCAAATAATCTTGATAAAAAAATAAGTTCTTATCAAGCTAGATTGGTGACTACTCAAATGGATTTTACATTTATTATATATAAATATATACTTATATAAAGTTTGCTGAATTAAGTTCGGTCAAAAAATTTTTTGATATAAAAGGCCATTTTAATGCTTAATCCAAATAACTGTTTTTTTTTCGAATATAACTAATTAAAATCTAGTTTTAAATTAAATAACTAAAATATTTCCATTAAAAATAAAAATAAGTCAATTTAACTGTTTAAAATTTCACTAAAAAATGCTTTTTCTAAGATCATCATACAAAGTAGATGTTTCAAAAATTATGTGTCTTTACCAAAGAACCATAAAATCATGAGGATTCATAAGACTTATTGAAGGAATTTTTCTGGATATTCTTTCCCTCTTTCCTAATGGAAGAAGAGGAATTTTGAAAATAAAAAATTTAAATTTTGTGATAATATGAGTCTTAAAAAGATATGCATATGTTTAATACTTATATTTTGTATTATCGGAGCTGCAAGCGCTGCAGAGGATGTGTCCATGGATGCTGTGGATGCAAGCGCTGATGCCGTTGCAGTAGATGCGGTTTCCGATGATGTAAGTGATTCTTTGGAATCAGTTGTTGAAGATGAGCCGGCTGTGGATGAGTCTGCACCTGCTCAGGATGTCGAATTAGTGGCTTCTGTTGATGATGAGCCTGCTGTTGAAGAAGTTTCCGGACAGTCCCACATATTAAAAGATGGAATTAATTATTTAACTCCGGATGATGATATTTATGATGCTATAGATAATGTAGAAGAAAATGGAATAATATATTTGAGTGATGGTGAATTTATTATTGCTTGTAATTTAATTGATACAGAAAAAAACTATACTATAATAGGTCAAAGTAGAGAAAACACCATTCTTGATAAAAGATTTGATGGTGTAACTGAATTAGGAGGTGTAAAAACTTTTATTAATTTAACAATTAAAATCACTACTCCTACAAGAGGTATAGTTAAACCAGCATATTTAGAAAGTAATGCTGTTTTCATCAATTGTACCTTCATCAATACTCCAATTAATCTTGGTAAAAAATTAGTTGAATCAAATCCTGGCTATTTAGACTTATGTGGAGTATATGCTACTAAATTTTATAATTGTGAGTTCTTAAACTGTGAAAGAGATAATACACAAACTGTTTCAGATGTTATAAATAATGAAGAAGTGGAAATTACTTTAAGTTCTTATATGAATGTCTTTGATCATGCCATAGTCGAATTGTATGATTGTGTTTTTGATAACTTAACTTATGATACATTAATTTGTACAAATGTTGCAAATTATGATACTGGTAGTGTAAAAATATATAATGCCACATTTAAAAACTGTGCAATGAATGCAATTGTAGATTATTACAATGATTTAGAAGGTTTATTTGTTATTGAAGACTGTACTTATGATTTTGATGCAACAACTACTGTTATAACTAGTGAGGATGGTGCTCACCATTATGTGAACGCTACCAAACTTGCTAAACCGGATACTACTTTGGTTGCTGACATTGATGATGCTGGCAATCTTTTAGTTAGCTTGACTGCTGGCGGTAATGCTGTTGCTAATGGTAAAGTCTTAATCAGCGTTAACGGTGGCGAAGCTGTTTCTCATGATCTTGGTGAAGATGGCACATTGTCCATTGCACTCAGTGACTTGACTGATGCAACTGGCAAACTTGACATTGCAGTAAGCTTTGAGGAGACCGATGACTACAAAGGTTCATCTGGTTCTGCCAGTGCTGTCCTTGTGGTCAAGACCGTTACCGAAAAAATCGACCCTGTTGCAACCAGTATCACTGCAAGCGACATGACCGCTACCGCCAAGATTGCCAAAACATTGTCAATTACCTTGAAGGATGCTAACGGCAATGCTCTTGCAAACAAGGCTGTCAAAGTGACTGTTAACGGAAAGACCTCAACTGTAAATACTGACAATAACGGTGTTGCTAAGGTGACTGTAAACTACGCTAAGGCAGGAACCTACTATTACACATTCACTTACCTTGGAGACAATGACTACAAGGCTTCAATCAAACCTGTGAAAGTGACTGTGAACAAGCAGGCAACCAAAGCCACCTTTGCCAAAAAGACCTTCAAGGTCAAAGCTACCAAGAAGATTAGCTTCACCCTTAAGGATTCCAAAGGAAAAGCAATTGCCAAGAAGAAAATAACCTTCAAAGTAAACGGCAAGACCTACACTGCCACCACCAACTCCAAAGGTGTGGCAACTGTGAAAATCGTTATCAAGAAGAAAGGCAAATACACTGCTACAGCTAAGTTCGCAGGAGACACAACCTACAAGGCAATAAGCAAAAAGGCAACAATAACCATCAAATAAATGGTGAAAAAAGAATTTAAAATTTTGAATTAATAGGTCTAAACCTCTTTTAGATCTATTAATCCTTTTTATATTTTTAAGGAGGATTTATTTCTTATTCTAATTCAAGTGGTTGGAATAATAAATAAATTTTCTTTAATTTAGGAAGATTTATTTAGAATTTTATGAATTTATTGAAAGCTTCAAAGTTTAAAACCTCAACAAGACTTTTTTTTATAATAGAAAAAAGTTTTTTAGTTTGGTAGTTTTAGATAGGGGAAGGAGAATATTATTTTTCTTCTTCTATTTAAAATCTAAAGTTCATATTTATCAAAAAATAATTATTATATTAGGTAGTTGAATCTAAAATGCAAAAAACTAGCAAATATGTAATATTGTCTTCATTGGCATTGATAATATTGTTGTGCATGTCTTCCGCTTCTGCAGTTGATATCATGGATAATGATATTTCATCTGCATCTGATTCGGATGATCTCATTTCATCTGATTTGAGTGATGGTGCCATTGGGGATGATTCGGTTTTGTGTTTTGATTCTTCTTCAAATGGCGCCGATTCCAAATCATCATTAAAAGGCAATGGCAAATCCTCATTGAAGGATTCTCTTGATTCCGTTTATTATGTGGATAGTGATAATTTGGATTCATTCTTTGCCGATGGCTTTTTAAAGGATGATTATGCCGATTCAATATTGGTCTTCAATGGAGAATTCAACGATAAGGGAATATTGGATATCAAGTCTTCCAATGTCACCATTATCGGAAACAATTCATTGTTGAAGGACACTGTATTCTGTCTTGAGTCCAACAATATAATGCTTGCTGGGCTTAACTTTGTATGGAATCGTGAATTCAGCGACAATGACAATGCAGGAATCCTTGTCCTTGGTGACAACTGCACTATCTATAACTGCACTATAGATTATTCTGTTCCAGAGACTACTACTGGCTTCTGCGTTTATGCTGAAGGCAGTGATGGAGACAAGATAGAGAATTTCACTCTTGCAAACAGCACCATCAACTTTGTGGGAAACAATCTACGTGGCGGTTGGGATTATTGCATATTTGTAGACCAGGTGGAAAATGCCATGGTTTATGGAAACGATATAAACTCATCCCTTCCTTTGCGTGCCGTCGATTATTCCTTTGATATTTTCGGAGGCGTGAGCATGGAAGCTGTGGGCGTTTTTGTTGCACAATCCTGCCCTAATTTGACATTTTCAAGCAACAAGGTATTTTCCTCAGTTAATGGTGGAGGCAAGTCCTATCCTACCTTGGACACTCTTGTAATTTATGGATGCAACAATGCTAAAATTGAGAATAATGACATTCATGTTGAGGATTTCAACAGCAAGGATGGCAAGGACAATTACCTGCAGGGAATCGACCTATACTTCTCAAATAACGTGACAATTGTCCACAATAAGATTGATATGATTACTACTGGTGGCCGTGCAGGTATGGGAACTGCATATCCAATTCAGGTCAACGGACCTTCCAAGGGAGTATTGATTGCTTACAATAATCTTACAACCTTTAATTATGGTCCTAATTGTGGAATTTATTCCATGAATTATTATGGCCAGACCCAGAATTACATGATCAGCAACTTCATTAATGTCACTGGTGTGGCAAGCACTCATTATTATGCTTTGGTTGCAGGAATTGAGGTTCAGGATTCCGATGATCTAATCTGGAACAATACGATTATCGTAAACAATATAGGAGAGTACAGTGATTCCAATAACATTTATGGAATCAGCTATTCTCAAAGCACTGATGGTAATCATACATATAATATCCAGTATAATAATGTGACTACCAATGGTCGCTATGCTGTTTCATTGTCAGGCTCCGGATCTTTGGTTGTGGATTCAATCATTGCGAATAATGTGTTGAATACCAATAAGTCCAGCGGTAATCGTGCTGTTCATGTTGGTGCTGGTTACAACAATACTATCCGTAACAATACTGATGGTGTTTTCAGGAATACTCTGAATCCGGATGATTTGCCTGATTGGCTGAAAAATCATAAGGGTTTGGTTCCAAGGATTGTTGTTCCTAAGTATTATCGTGAGGGTTCCAATGGTTCTGGATTGACTGATGATGAAGGTAATGGTGCAGCGCCTTGGAATACTGGGTCTAATCCTAATGGTGATACTGTTTTCGGTTCAAATAGGGATACTGCTCCTGGTTTTGGTGGTGATGCTTCTCCAAGTTTCACTGCTGCAAGTCCTGGTGAAAGTGGCAGTTCTGCTGCTGATCCGAATGCCTATGAGATTGATGAGCATGACAGCAGTGTTGCAAAATCTTCAAACTATCTCCAGTTAGGACTGATATGCATTGTCACCTTGCTATTGCTGATTATTGGATATAAACGCCAAAAGGACAAAGAGGAAGAAGAATAAAAGGAACAAAAAAAATTTAAAAGTTTTTAATCTTAAAAGATAAGGGAATGGTTTATCTGTAAGTTTTGGAAAAAATGTTATTTTTTTCTGGATTTTATAGTCATTGTTCCTTTTCTTTTATTTTTTTATTTTTTAAAAATAACAGTAATTTTTTAATTTTAAAATTAAAGGATGAAAAAATGTTTTAATTTTAAAATTAATAGATTATACAATTTAATGTAGATAAACAATTTAAAAAATATACAATTACAATAATGATTTAATTATCTTAAAAGTTCAATTAATTAAAATTTAATTTTAATAATTAAAATACAATTTAAATTATGATTATTTTAATTTAATTGATAGTATTTTTCAAACCAAAAATGATAGTTTTAGGAGAGTAAATATATGGCTGGCACTAACATTTTGACTTCAACATTGGATCTTGTAAGCCAAAGCCTGCAGATTCCTGTAATAATATTCCTATTGGTCTTTGCAATAGGAGCAATAATATTGTTAGGAGGACTGATAAGGGAATACAGGCACAGGAAGACAGTATCCAATATGGAAATGAAAAACTTGATAAACAGCATTTCAAATGCAAACACTCAAGACGAAATATTAAACATAATACAAAGTTCAGAGATACCAAACTCAATGAAAAACGATTTAAGGGAAATAACAGACACAGATTTAGACTTTGAATCAAGAATAGCTCTAGCTAAGAAACTAGTGAATTCCAGAGAAAAGAAACTGGAGAAAAGATTGTCATACACAGATATCATAACCCGTATAGGACCGACCTTAGGTTTGATGGGAACATTGATTCCTATGGGTCCGGGTCTTGCTGCTTTAGGAAGTGGTGACATAGTCACATTATCCAATGCAATCATAGTCGCATTCGACACCACAGTCGTCGGAATAGGATCAGGTGCACTCGCTTATGTAATCAGTAAAATCAGACGAAGATGGTACAGTGAGTACATTGCAAACATTGATGTGTTGACTGATGTGGTCTTGACCAGAATCAAGAAGCTTTAGGAGTAATGTTTTATGGTTAAGCTTAATCGAAAGACTTCCTTTGAGGAGGAAGA
>Ga0129307_1000383_pt1 | contig 70922 bp, 60 predicted proteins | sample P1105metagenome_FD_94437 | JGI IMG/M metagenome (GOLD analysis project Ga0129307, IMG submission 94437) | Capybara group fecal microbial communities from Wisconsin, USA - P1105 metagenome | ecosystem: Host-associated > Mammals > Digestive system > Large intestine > Fecal | place: USA: Wisconsin...
GTGCGTCTTCAGCAGTCTCCGGACGAAGCCGTGCCGTTTTGTTGGCATAAGCGGCTGCCCGGTGATGCTCTTTACATATACCATTACGACACGTCCTTTCGTTAATCTCATACGCTTTATGCTGTAAGCCGGTGCGTATGAAACCGTTGTGTCACCTTCGCCAATGTTGAAAGAGTTTGTCACGACCGCCACACTGTTCCTACCCAGCAGAACGTTTAATGACGATCAACAGAGCCGCAGATTAGGTGATACGTCCATGGGTGTTATGACTCTCTCAACGTAGGTCCCGCAGATCTTTGGCTAGTCAACTCCGGACTCGTTTTCACAAGCCCGCGACTTCAGTCGTGGGTAATTGACGATGATCCAAATCGAACTGATGTCCGATCAGATGATACTGCATTTCTTCATATAATCTAATGCCGCTTGGAAAACCATCTTCCGGTCTTCCATTTTCAGATACATATCAGTTTCTTCAGGGGTACACCACAGCGCCTGTCGAACTTCCTGGGTGTCATTGATTGTCATCTCGGCTTCAGTATCCCCTTCTGCCAAAAAATACGTCACCCGTTTGCCGATTTTTCGAAGCTGATATATCGTTTCCCGGCAGAAACCATGAACCAATCGAACAGACAGGCCGGTTTCCTCGCGGATCTCACGCAGTGCAGTTTCCAGGTCAGATTCTCCAGGTTCAACGTGTCCTTTCGGGAATCCCCATTCGCCACCCATCGATTGAACCAGCAGGAACCGAACCTCATGTAGATCATCCAGCCCATAAATCACAGCTCCACATGAATGTTCCTGTGTCTCTTCAGTTTCCACCGGATAAAGCGCAGGAAACATCTCATGCAGCGAGGCCTTCTCAATCTTCGACAGGACCGGATGATCGGTTAACCGTCTGATTATTTTCCATCCTGTGGGGCAGTTTATGATGTTTTGAGGAATAGGGCGGAATCCCATATCAAGATAGATTCTGCACGCAAGCCAGGTTGTCGTCTGTGTCGGCACAATAAAACGTTTCGCACCATATTGTTTCATCAGCTGCATAACATAAGCAATCAATGGTCTCGCAATCCCCAGCCCCTGCACATCTTCCCGTACAGCAATCCAGTGCAGCCAGCCGTCATTCGACGGACCGGGTGTGCGAATATCCCACCATGCTGTACCAGTAGCTACTTTTTCTCCGTCTTCATTGAGAACAAATACCATTCGGCTGCATAACTCGGCATGCCATTGTCCAAAATATCTCTGAAATACGTCTTTCCCCTGTTCAGGAGTCTGAATCTCATGCGCTGAGATTTCAATGGATATCCATTCTGCTTCATCACCTTCCCGGTAAAAAGCAAAATGATACCCACCTGGCAATTGATAGGATAATATCGGCTCCTGAGCAGAACGTTCCAGCATCAATTGATAATACTGAATTCTTTCATCATGATTCTCGAGCAGCATTCAGTTCTTCCTCTCTTCATTCAGAGTGAATGTCGCCTGGTTTATGTATCTTATGAACAGGCTTATTTCCGACCTGTCTTTAAAAATATCCTGCAATGCTGCAGGTTCATCAATCGATAACTGTTCTTCTGAGTATCGATCGATGCCTTTTTCAGGCCATGAATAGCACAGACAGCACAGATCATCATTACGGCTCAGCCGAAGACACATCAATCAGTGCACTTCTTCCTGCAAACAAAATCCCCGTTCCAGCACTACCGGTAGGTTGATCATAATACTCCTGTGTTCGTCTTCCAGACAGTCAAAGCGAAATCAATCCCCTGCTGCAAATAACAGAAAACAGCAGAACCTGCACTTTGGTTTCATGATCATTCATCTTCAGCTACAAGAAGCAGCCTGTCAGTGCTTTCTCCGTTTTCTATTTGATAGAGCACCAGCGTCTGATCGGTAAGCCAGTATTCATCACTTATGCCGTCTGACCAGACGGAACGCTGAACCAGATATTCACATCCGTCAATCCTGAGCAGTCCATTATCGTATGTGCCGTCAGCATTTTCATCTGAATGAACTGTTCCATTTTCTTCGAATGTCAGATTCCCAATCTGGTCATTCTGCCACATGAGACCTGATGCAGCAAGTTGCGCTGACGTCGGAAAAAACGGACACTGGTCAATGCGCATATACGTTTTTCCCCGCCATGTCAACTCGGGAGAAAACGAGAAGACCAGTCCCTCGGATGATATGAGGTTGTCATCGCGCAGACTGTATCTTGTAAGCAGGGAGGCATATCCAAATGATATGGAGTTTTCCGGAAGATCTCCGGCATCCCCATACTCTTCCAAACAGCCGTTTTCATGAATCACCACAATGCCTTTTTCCGGGTGATCCACTGCTGCATATATCCCGCACAGCGTCTCGGCTCTCCCAGCCAGCAGAAGACACACACACATCAGCATTGCAAATGCGCAGCAAATTCTCCGCATGAAGAACATCCCTTCCATCATTCATGTCAATTTCAGCATCATGGAATACCACCAACGCTTTGGGTGCACATGCTCTTCTCTTTTATGCGTCAGAAGAAGATTCCCGCACTGCATTCCGATGCAGGCAAAAAGCATCAAATGCTTTTGCGATCCTGCGGATCGGTTCCGGCAATCGAGCCTGGGCTTTTTCAACAAGGCTTTCCATTTCTCTTTCAAACTGCGGGGCTTTGTTCCAGTAATATCCCCATGCAATACCGCCGGAAATGGCGGCCATGGTATCACTGTCTCCACCCAATGAAATGGCATTTCTGATCGTATCCTCATAGCTGGAAGACTGCAGAAAGCACGCAATGGATTGAGGCACTGAGCCCTGGCATGATACATCAAATGAATAGGCCGGTCGAATTTCATCAATAGAATAATCCAATCGATAGCCCAGCTTTTCTACAGCATCACGGATCGTATCAAGCGATGCTCCCGTTTTCGCAAGGAATACAGCTGCGGCTGTTGCCTTTGCACCTTTTATTCCTTCCGGGTGATTGTGGGTTGGCATAGCGCTTTCCTCAGCAAACTTCAGGGCTTCATCAAGAGAAAGGGCAGCATAACCACAGGGTGACGCACGCATGGCTGACCCGTTCCCCCAGCTCCAATACGGTTCCGGATGTTCCTGTCGGATCCAGGATGCAAAACGGCCACCATATCCGGCATACGGGTACATTCTCCCAAAGAACTGCATTTCTTCAGTTGCAGCCTGCGCAAGCGGGATATGTTCTTCCTCTGCACGCATGATTGCACTGGCAATAGCTGCTGTCATCACCGTATCATCCGTAAATTGGCAGGACTCAGAAATGAGATCATAGCCTTTCTTACTCTTGTATGGATTCCACTCAAATCTGGAACCAGCAATATCCCCAATCATTGAGCCATAAATCAGATGTTTCATAAAATCTATTCTCCATTCCATGATTTTCGGTCACAGCCGCTGATCCAAAGGAACCAAACGCTTCGATTTGTTCAACTTGATCCAAAAACGGAAGCTTATTTCAGCTTCATATTGTTCTATCAAGTATAAGGAAAACAAAAATGACTGTCAATTCGGCATTCTGATGATTCGCCGTCTGTGAATGTTTTTCTTGTCAAACCCTCATCACCGTTGTATACTGTCCCCTGTGCTTTCACATGGGTGTCATACATAGAGATTCGATTCAGTTCACAAAAGCTGTCCGATATGTATTTTCGGATGCTATCAGAAAGGAACGTGTTGTTACTATGGGAAACGCTACTCGTCAGATGAAGCGGTTACGGCAGAAAAACCAGCCGCAGGCTTCCAAGACAAAATGGTCAAAAGAAAAGAAGAAAAAGGTCGGCATCATATGCGGTATAGCAGCTGCTCTTATTCTTCTTTTCCTTATGTTCTGGACACCGGCAGAAACCGTGAAAACCTGGTTCGGAAAACCTATGTTTGTTGCTGACAATGCTATTCTTGTCAAAAACAACAATTACTATTATTCCGTCGGAACCTATACCCTCCCCGAAGGATATACGAAAGACACGGAATACTCTGTAGTTCAGGATAAAAACCGTTTTGAACTGAAAGCGAATTCCGATGACGAATCCTCTGCTGTGAATTATTTCTATATTACACCTGTTGCCTCCCCAAATGTTGAAGCCATACGGAATTCTTTCAGCGGCATGTATGAGGAATGCAGCGAGCTGAAGACCATGACTGTCTGCGGAAAAGAATCACAATGGTTTGATTATACATACCAGGGGGATCAGGAAGATGATTCCACCTTTGTCCATGATATCTGCATCTATATTCCCGCCGCTCATGACTGCATGCTTCTTGTCAGTCTTTATTCTCATAAAACAGCTCATGATGCTCTGCCAACCAATGAAGAGATGCTGGCCCAGCTTGATCCAATTCTTTCAGGTCTGGTTCTCCAATAAGTGGGATCTCAATCAGGCAGCAATGTTGCTGCCTGATTCTTTTTCGTTACTGTTAAGTAGCTCTGTCATGGAAGGGGTTGAAAACCGTGCCTCAGCTGTTTGCAACCATTGGCCCCAATTGCTGCACAAAGACTATCTTTGAATCCATGCTCCAGGAAGGCCTGAATGGAATCCGCCTGAATCTGTCTCACACTTCACTCCGTCTGAGTACCCGAGTCATTCATGCCTATGCTGAAGCCTGCCGCAATACAGGTGTCTCTGAAAACATCATCATCGATCTGCACGGCCCTGAGCAGCGTGTCGGCATTTTGGATTCCCCGTTTTCTCTCAAAGCCGGAGATCATCTGATCATTCAGCATGAATCCGCTCCCAATTGCCTGCCGATTCTCCCACTTTCCCCATCCATACTGGAAGCTGTTCAGATCAATGACCGCCTTCTTATTCAGGATGGATCCATTTCTCTGCAGGTGACCGGACGCGGTCAGGAAAGCGAAGGCATAGCACCTTCCTTTATCTGTCGTGTACTGCGCGGCGGCACTGTTTCAAGCCGCGTGTCTGTCAAAATCGAGGGCAAAGAAATCTATGGTCCCGTATTAACAGACGAAGACCTGGATAACCTGAAACTCGCAAAGGATCTGAGGATCACAGGCATCATGCAGCCATTTGTTCGCAGCGGCAGTGATATATGCAGGGTTCGCCGTGCACTTTCTGATTTCGGCATCACAAACACAAAAATCTACGCAAAAATTGAATCGCTTGCCGGATATGAACAACTTGATTCCATCATCAGAGAATGTGATGTCATCGTCATAGCCAGAGGGGATCTTGGTCAGGCTGTTCCGTTGTGGGAATTGCCTGCCCTTCAAAAGAATATAGCAGAGCGGTGCAGGGCAAGTCACAAGCCGTTTATGGTGGTCACACAGATGCTCCAGTCCATGACAGCTGCCCCCGTGCCCACTCGCGCCGAGGTGTCAGATATTTTCAATGCAGTCCTGGATGGCGCGTCTTATTTGATGGTGACAGGCGAAACTGCAGTTGGTCAGTATCCAGATCTTGTTGTGCGCTATCTGAAAAAGACCTCTGCGGAAGCCGAAAAATATCTTGAATCGCATGGTGGTTGCCCCCCATCTTCCATTCTTCTCTGAAAACTGAACAAGCCGGTGCACGCCGTGCGTGCACCGGCTTGTCTTATATTTATTCTTCAATGCGCTCATGTTCCACGGCGCGGAAATACTTATTTCCGACTTTCAGGAATACAAAGCCAAAGATAAACAGCAGAATAATGCTCAGAATACCGAAACATGCCTTGCCCGTCAGCCCATAGAAGACCTCATAGAGCGCAGGACCAATGACGCAGGCGAACTTTCCGAAAATATCCATGAATCCATAATATTCGCCGCTTCGTTCCGGAGGGATCAACTGCCCATAATAGCTTCGGCTCAGAGCCTGAATGCCGCCCTGAACTGTTCCGACAAGTGTTGCAAGCACCCAGAAAAGAATCTGACTGATAGCAATTGCCCGTTCAGCCGTCAGTCCAACGACCTCGTTGAAGTCAACCATGAAGCCCATAAGGAAGCCAATGACAGTAATCAATGCATACATGATCACGGCAAAGGTGATCAGTTTGAGTGCTCCAACCTTCTTTGAAAGGTTTCCAAAGAGAATACTGCACGGCATGGCCACAACCTGTGTAACAAGAAGTGCAAGAATCATGCCGATGGTTCCGAGTCCAAGCGTATCGCCGTACTTCGTCGCCATATTGATAATGGTATCCACACCGTCAATATAGAAGAAGTAAGCAAGCAGGAAAAAGAAAACCGCCTTGTCTTTGACAATATGCTTCAGCGTCTGAATGGTATTTTTCCAGGCAGTGCTTCCCAGATTGCTTTTGGGCTTATCCACATAGGCAATCTGATGGACATTTTTCACAAAAGGCAACGAGAAAACCAGCCACCATACAGGAACAATCAGCACAGCGATACGCATGCTGAGTTCGCTCATTTTCATAGCAATCATAATCACAATGGAAATCAGGAATGGGATGGTTGACCCGCCGATATATCCCATAGCAAATCCCCATGCACTGACTCGATCCATTCTTTCCGGTGTTGTCACATCGGTAAGGAAGCTGTCATAAAAAAGATTGGCTCCGCTGAATCCGATGCGGCTGATTACAAATCCAAGCAGCATCAATTTCCAACTGCCAAAAATGCCCATCACAGCCGTAAAAATGACACCGAGGAACAGGAAAACGGTCCACAGTCTTTTCTTCATGCCTTTAAAATCGGCGAGTGAACCGAGATAGGGAGCGAGGATGGCGACAAGAAAATTCGCAAGTGAAACAGCATAGCCATACAGCATGTCTGCCGTTGTTCCAGCACCAGCTACCTTGGAATAAAGGATGGGAAAGATCGCAGCAGAAATATTGGTTGCATAAATTGAATTCGCCCAATCATAAAAAATCCAGGACCATTCAGCTTTATTAAAAAGCTTCTGCTTTTTTTCAGACAAGCAGCACACGACCTTTCATGTTTTCTTTTCCATATTATCCCATGCTCCCCTGTTGTTGTCAAACAGTTTTCCGTAAAAAGCATTTTGCGCAGCATGACCGGGCATCTGATGAAATAAAAGTGATCTTTCCATGATTTCAGACTGAATCCCTCGCTTGGAGGTTTCAAGACGCTGCAGACACACTCATGAAAAAACAATCGACGCAAAAATTAAACAGCAGATGACTCAAGGCGCCATCTGCTGTCCTGTTCAGTTTTTTATTGATTCTGATTGCTGCCTTCAGCAAGATTCAGAATAGGAAGTGTCATTCCTTCCCCTGTACTCATATATGTGGGGAGTTTTCCGTCCCAGCCTTTTGCCTGCACCCATTGAATCAGATGTTCGGTCAGGGAGGCGGAAATGAGCCGGTTCGCTTCCGCTTCAGCTTCTGATTGAACCTTTGTGGCATAGGCAGCGGCATCTGCCTCAATCTTTTTCACGGATGCTTCAGCCTCTGCAGTGATTCTCTGGCGTTCTGCTGCCTGTTTGGTTTCCATCGTGGCCTGTTCCTGCTCAATTTCTGCCTGCAGTTTTTTCTGTGCTGCAACCTGCTTGGCTTCCACAGCATCAGTAAATGAATCTGTGAAGTCGATATTCTCTATGGAGACGGAAATAATATTGATGCCGTACTTTGCCATCTCACCGACCAGTTTCTCGCGTATGGTAATAGACAGGTTTTCGCGCTCGGCAACTAGGTTTTCTGCTGTAAACTTTGAGAAGGTTGCTTTCGTGTTTTCCAGAAGCCGAGGCATCACAAGCGTCGTAAAGTAATTCGTGCCGACTTCCTTATACAGCGTCATCGCGGTGGACTTATTAATCGCAAAGTTTACAGACCCAACCACTTCGACCTGCTGAATGTCCGAAGAAAACGCTTCTGTATTAAAAGCTGTTTTCTGTTCACGATTATCCATCAGTACGACTGACTGGAAAGGATTTTTCATGTGAAGACCTGCATCAAGCGTAAAATCTTCCACCCGGCCGAATGTGGTAAGAATCCCTGTATAGCCGGTCGGAACCATGGATGTGCAGGTCACATAGATAATGACAGCCAACACAAGAATCACAGGTACAATGATCATACCGCGTCGAACGGTGAATTTCATGTTATACATCCTCCTTCATCCGTTTTATGATCGACCTCATGTCCATCATCCTGAACGGTGAATCCATAATAGTATGGAATTTTCTTTTTGAAAACAGTCTTTTTCCAAAAACAGCCTTTTTACGGCTGAAATGTCAAAAATATGAACAAAGCATTCTCCATTCAAAGTCAGGATTCTTGCATTCCTGCCCCGGTTCATTATAATTCCCTTATACGTTTAAAAACGAGGAGAGATAGCTATGCAGATCAGACAGGATGGCAGGCGGCTTATCATTGTTTCTCATCCAATGACGGTTTGGATTGATCCATGGGGCCCTAACAGTCTTCGCGTTCGTGCCACCTGTGAAAACAGGATGGATGAACATGACTGGGCACTCACTGAGCCTGTACCGGATACCGATGCTTCTTCGTCCATTCGGACTGTTGATATGACAGACCCCTGGTATCAGGACTCGCCCGATGTATCGAAACATCATACCGGTCAGGAAGGCCACCTGAAAAACGGGAAGATCGAAGCGGTCGTCTCTCCAGAGGGATGGATTTCCTTTTACAACAGCCGCGGAGAGATGCTTACTCAGGAGTTCTGGCGCACCAGAGACCACTTAAACCGCTATACTGTCCCGCTGCGACTGGACGGCCGAGAGATGAAGCCTATCCCCGGGACGGATGCCTGGCATCTGACTGCCCGGTTTGAAGCATTTGAAAATGAACAGATTTTTGGCATGGGACAATATCAGGATACTCCTCTGGATAAAAAAGGAAGCTTTCTGGAACTCGCACACAGAAACAGTCAGGCTTCTGTTCCTTTCTATATCTCCAGCCGCGGATACGGGTTTCTCTGGAATAACCCTGCCATAGGTACAGTTGCATTTGGGACAAACCGCACAGAATGGACTGTTCAGTCCACGCGCAAGCTGGATTACCTGATCACGTGTGCTGATACACCCGCTGAGATTCTTTCTCAGTATACGCTAATGACGGGGCGCACTCCCATGATGCCCGAATACGGCATGGGATACTGGCAATGCAAGCTCCGGTACAGGACCCAGGAAGAAGTCCTCAGCGTGGCACGCGAACATAAAAAGCGCGGACTCCCAATGGATGTGATCGTCATTGACTTTTTTCACTGGACACGCCAGGGTGACTTCCGGTTTGACCCGCGGTGTTTCCCGGATCCCGCTGCTATGGTCCGTGAGCTGAAAGAAATGGGAATCCGCACCGTTGTATCCGTGTGGCCCACAGTAGACGAAAAATCCATTCATTTCGGTGAAATGTCCGAAAACGGATATCTTGTCCGGACGGAGCGCGGTATTCGGAACACGGGCACCTGGATGGGGGCTGTATGTCTCTATGATGCTACCAATCCGGATGCTCAGAATTATGTCTGGGAAAAATGTGATTCCTATTATGGTGCACTTGGGATTCACACCTACTGGCTCGATGAAGCAGAACCGGAATACGGCCCGTATGATTTCGACCATTATCGTTATTATGCAGGTCCCTCTCTGCAGGTTTCCAATCTGTATCCTGTCGGCTATGCAAAAGGTTTTTACGACGGTCTGAGAAAAAGCGGAAGAGAAGACATCCTCTCCCTGATCCGATGCGCCTGGGCCGGCAGTCAGAAATATGCTGTCCTTACATGGTCCGGTGATGTTCATTCCTCTTTCCGGTCCATGCGGGAACAGCTTCAGGCCGGTCTTTCCATGGGAATCGCCGGTATTCCCTGGTGGACATGTGACATCGGTGGATTCCTTGGCGGATACGGCAAGGAGTCCTCATTCCGGGAACTGCTGCTCAGATGGTTTGCATGGGGCTGTTTTTCTCCTGTTTTCAGAATGCACGGCGAACGTCAGCCATGGTTTGACCGCGAAGTCGATTTCATCGACGGTGTGGAACAGCTGACCAGCGGTCAGGACAATGAAGTCTGGTCTTTTGGTGAAGACTGCTATCAGATCATGCGCAAATATCTGTTCCTCCGTGAGAGGCTGCGGCCTTATATCCGGTCTGTTATGCACAAGGCGCATACAACAGGCGCACCCGTCATGAGACCATTATTCTTCGATTTTCCTGAGGATATGCATTCCTGGCGGATTTCTGATGAATATATGTTTGGTCCCGACATTCTTGTTGCACCAGTTCTGGAAGAAAACGTCGCCTCCCGTCCTGTCTATCTTCCGGCCGGTTCTGTATGGACCGAAGCCTATACCGGAAGAAAATGTGAAGGCGGTCAGGAGGTACAGGCACAGGCTCCGATTGATATTATTCCTGTTTTCCTTCGTGACGACAGTCAATATGATATTTATACTCACTGGAATCAGCAGTAACGCTGCAACACCGCATGTCTTCCTGCCAGCGCGGAAGATTCAGCATGAAACATTCCACCGGAACAGGCATTCCCTGCATCTTTCAGCTTCGACTGCTGCTGTATTTTCGTCGAAGATAATCCCGGAGATTCGTCATATCACCTTCTTTTTCTGCCAAAAGGGCAGCCTTTCACCAGGCTGCCCTTTTGATGATTCTGATGATTTGCTTTTTTCTCAGTTTGTTTCGAGCAAAAACTCATCAATGATTTCTTTCCGGATGGCTTCATACAGATCAGCACATCTGCCTCCAACAGGTTTCCCGTCAATCATGCTGCCTCTCCTGCACAGTTTTGTGCTGCTTGTCACAATGACTTCCTCAGCGTCAAACAGTTCATCGAGATAATACACCTTTTCAAGAACTTCAATGCCAAGACGTCTGCATGCAGTAATCAGATGGGCTCTGGCTATTCCCGGCAGAATCAGTTCATCGGCAGGGGCCGTAACCAATTTCCCGTCCTGGATCATCGAAATGTTGCTGTGTGCACACTCCGTGATTCTTCCGCCGGGACGATACAGCACGGCTTCTTCACATCCCGCCCGCTTGGCTTTTTCCGCTGCCATGACAGACGGCAGAAGATTCAGTGTCTTGATGTTGCAGTGAAAATAGCGCGTATCTTCCATGCTGATCATCTGAATGGGCTGCGTTCCGTCACCGAAGTGCATCGGCTTGAGCGTCACCCATAAATTGGCAGGTGCCTCCGGAAATGTGTGTTCCCGGGGTGCTGTCGCACGCGTCACCTGATAATACACAAACAGATCGGGACTATCCATTTTCCCAACCAGTTCATTGAGCAGATCCTTTAACTCGTTTTTACCAACCGGCACCTGAATCTGAACAGCCTGTGCACTTCGAAAGAAACGGTCGACATGTTCATCCAGTGCGAAAATATGATGATTTCTGCATGGCTGTGCATCATAAACGCCATCCCCGAAAAAACACACGCGATCATTCATCGGAATCATCATTCTGTCGATTTCATCATACCGTCCGTTATAGTATCCAAGAGTTTTCATGCATTCTCCTCTTTTCTTTCCCTCAGTTTCCCGTTTCAGTCTGTTTGACCTCTATCTGCCGATTCGAAGCCTTCCGTTCAGCGGCATTCCATGTACATCATTGGAGAAGAAGCAGCTCATCTGTAAACAGAAGAATCCCTGCATGATTCAGCTTCAATACGATCTGTTAGGCAACAGCAGCATTTTGGTCGATTCAAAGTATACCACAACTGTTATGAATCCAAACCTTGCATACTGTTTTTCCCCTGTACCCGTTGGGTGCACGTTCTGTTTTGTGCCATTCAGTTTTATCTGACGCGCCTTCTTCGGATATTCTCCCATTGTGCATTTTATAGGTGCTTTTCGTCCGGTTCTTATTTCCTGCAGGAACCATTGACATTTTCGTTGAATATAAGCCATAATCCAAAATACGATTTGATGGTCGAGGAGGAAGGCTCTATGCTGTTAATGGGCATTGACATAGGCACATCCGGCGCAAAATGTGTTGCAGTCAATTCTTCCGGTCAAGTCATCGCACAGTCTACCCATGGATATCCCCTGGAAACACCTCGCCCCGGCTGGGCTGAGCAGGATCCGGAGTGGTGGATCGACGCAGCGTACCAGAGCATTCATGAGGTTGTCGAATGTCCTGAGGTTTCAGGAAAGACAATAGCAGGCATTTCCTTTTCCGGCCAAATGCATGGACTGGTTCCTCTGGACGGTTCCGGAAAGGTCATCCGAAAATCCATCCTCTGGTGTGATCAGCGCACACAGCTGCAGTGCGATGAAATTGAATCTGCAGCCGGCGGTAGAGAAAAACTGCTGGGGATGACCAACAATGTCATGCTGACCGGATATACCGGCGGTAAAATTCTGTGGTTGCGTGAAAACGAGCCAGGCAATTTTGAGAATGCCGCCGTTTTTCTCTGTCCGAAAGACTATCTCCGTTACCGACTGACAGGGAAAATCTGCATGGATGTTTCTGAAGCATCCGGTACCGGTCTTTTTGACACGTCCAAAAGGACATGGTGCTGGGAATTGATTGACCGCCTTCATTTGCCCCGGTCGCTCTTCCCACAGACGCTGGAATCAACGGATCCAGCTGGCCAGATTACAGCAGAAGCATCTGCGGCAACAGGGCTTTTAAAGGGGACACCCTGTTTTGCCGGAGGCGGTGATGCTGTGGTACAGTCGTTCGGCTCCGGACTGATTCACGAAGGCATGGTTGGCGCTGTCATTGGAACGGCAGGCAATGTGTCTATGGGGTTTGAACGCTACACACCCAATCCGGAAGGCAGACTGCAAATGTTCTGCGGTGTAACCCCCGGATCATATATGAGTTTCGGCGCAACGCAGACCGCAGGCGGTGCTCTGAGATGGTTTCGTGACCAGTTGGGAAAAGAGTTTATCGAGCAGGCTCAAAAAGAAGGAAAAAACAGTTTCGATCTGATGAGCGCACTGGCCCAAAAATCCCCCCCTGGTTCACATGGAGTTGTTTTTGCGCCTTACCTTTCCGGCGAGCGCTGTCCTTACCCTGATCCGAACGCCAGAGGCGTCCTGTATGGTTTGAGCCTGAGCACTACGCAAAACGATATCATTCGCGCCGTCATGGAAGGAATTGTGTATTCACTCAGGCAGATCGTTGATATCTATCGTTCCTTCACCACAGTACATGCTGCAGTGGCATCCGGCGGCGGAGCCTCCAGTGCCCTGTTTCTCGAGATGATGTCCGGCATTTTTGAAATGCCGGTCCGAACGGTATCCGCAGCATCTGAAGGCGGTGCATATGGTGCTGCCTTAATTGCCGGGCTTGGGCTGGGCTGGTTCCAGTCATCCCAGGATGCGGTCTCTGTCCTGAAAACAGAAAAGGAAGTCATCCCCTGTCAGGACCACATCCCGCATTATCGAAACTCCTACAGAATTTATCACGCCATCTATCCTTCCCTGAAGGATGTATACCTTGCTGGCAGCAAATTATGACAAAAAAGAGGACTGAAGACATGGAAAAGCATCTTTCTGAAATGAGTCTTGCAGAATTAATTAACGAACAGGGAATCCCGTGCAGCTGCGGAAAGATCCACAAATGTCAGCTCCGGTATTTTCGTGCTGGTCCCGGGGTTGTCCGCTGCCTTCCGGAGGCATTGAAGGAACGCGGGCGCAGACGTCCCATGGTTGTCATGGATGGAAACACCGAGAAAGCTGCCGGTGAAAAAGTCAGGCGGGTTCTTGATGATGCTGGCATTCCCCATACTGATTTTGTCTTTCCGACAGGACAACACAAGATGGAACCGGATGAGTATGCGATGGGTGCATTGGCCATGGCCATGGATCCCCAATGTGATGTCATCCTCGCCGTCGGAAGCGGCGTCATCAATGACTGCTGCAAAGTAATGGCTCACACATGTAACCTGACCAGCATGGTGGTTTGCACCGCTCCATCCATGGATGGATATTGTTCCAACTCTGCCTCCATGATTCAGAACCATATCAAGGTAAGCCTGTATAACGCCTGCCCGGAAGCCATCATTGCCGACACAGACATACTTGCCACTGCACCGGATATCATGCTCCAGGCCGGGCTTGGAGATATGCTCGCAAAATATGTCTCCATCTGCGAATGGCGCATTTCCCACATCATCTATGATGATCCCTATTGTGAAGAAATCGCGGGAATGGTGCGCACTTGTCTCAAAAACATCATTGACCATGCAGACGGTTTGATGAAACGTGAACCTGAAGCACTCAAAGCGGTGCTCGAAGGTCTCGTAATCAGTGGAATCTCCATGGCATTTGCCGAAATCAGCCGCCCAGCAAGCGGTCTGGAGCATTACTTCAGTCACATCTGGGAAATGCAGGCCCTGCAGAAGGGACAGCCAAGCGATCTGCATGGCATCCAGGTCGGTGTGGGAACGCTGTTGACGCTGTGGATTTATGAACATATGCTGAATATGGAAACGATCGATATATCCAAAGCTCAGAATGCAATGCAGAATTTCTCTCAGGAAGCCTGGGAAAGCACCATGTGGGAAATTTTCGGACCGATCACCCCGTCCATCCTTGACATCGAAAAGAAAGTCGGAAAAAACAGGCCGGAAACGCAGAAACGCCACCTTCAGCGTCTTGTGGACCACTGGCAGGAAATCAGGCAGATTATCCACGATGAGCTTCCCTCCCGTGATTCTGTCTATCACTTAATGAAATCCTGCGGTATGCCGCTGACCCCCAAAGATCTGAATCTCACAGCCGAAGATACAATCCACGCACTGAAAGGCAGCCGTGAAATCAGAGATAAATATCTGACAAGCAGTCTGCTCTGGGATCTCGGACTTCTTGGTGAAACGGCTGAAAAGCTTCCCTGTCCGTAAATATCGCCGTTGATCACAGGTTCCAACTTCAAATCCATAAAGCTTCCGAAAGAGAAAAAAAGATTTCCATCACAGCACATGCGTGAAAATACTGATTCACTGCATGTGCTTTTTTCATCCTGCTTCCTTTTTCCGGTTTCGAAAATCCACTGAAAAGCTGTGAATCAATACAAAAAGAGCAGTTCCGGCTCACTGGAACTGCTCAAGATCAGCTTGCTGAGGCATAACCAAAGCCACCCAGCTGAAATTGTATCGAAACTGGAAAAGCACACCAAAGAATCTGATGCGTATCATTTGGTTTCGTTTGACCATATTCTATACATTCTTCATGTTTTGTCAATAGCATGCGGCTTTCGCATCAGCAGATGAAATAGTTCCATCGTCGCTTTCACATGCCTGCCCGGTCCGTTCTTTTTTCTATCAGGATTTCGTTTTCAAAGAGATTTGATTTCTGAAACGGAATCCATTCATAATCCGTCCTCTACAAACATTTCCCCGCCAAGACATTGTTTTTTCCCAAATGTTTATGGATAAGTGAAACCCGCGAACTCCGCCGCGCTTGTCAGCATGATTTCTTCCCATCGATTGTTTTTCGAATATTGACCGGGATATCTTCCTCCGGTACCCATTGCAAGCACAAGAATACCGTTCTTTTTTTCCAAATCCATTCCCAGAGTCCCCAGCAGTCCGTATGCACCTGCTCCGTGCCCAACAAATGGAAGATTCATATTCTCCACGAGTCGGTCGAGCCCGGGCCGATTCAGAAACACCTGCGGTCCGCGTGCATAGCACTGATCCGACAGATTGTCTCCGTTCTTTTGCGCAGGATTGTACGTCCAGAAAGGCTGCGCCATCTCCCTGACCGTGTGCTTCGACAGGATGACACGGTCTGTCCTTCCCATCCACGCAAGCATCAGCTTCATCATATCATTGACAGAAGCTCTGAGACCGCCCTGAGGAGAAAACAGAGTCGCATTCGTTCCCGGGACATATTCCCTCAGATCATCAGGAAAACCATTCATGTAGTTGTCGCACTGCGCGACCCACTGTCCGAGCGACGGGTCATAGTGCCCTGCAGCATTCAGTTTGCGATACAGCGTCCCGATCGACCTGCGCGCTGGTTCCGTCATCGATGGCACATAAAAACCACAGTCCAGCCCGAGGGGTTCAAAAACATGACGGGTCATGTAGTGATCAAACCGCTCTCCGCTGACCTTTTCGATGATTGTTCCCAGAAGTCCGTAATTGAAGTTGCAGTATGAGTAATACATGCCCGGAGCTTCTTCAGGACCTGCCCAGCATCCGCTGTAATAGCAGCTGCTGTTGTTCTCAAAAAACTCTCTGACCCCATGCGGATAAGGTATGCTGTAGGTACAGACAATATCATCGCTTCCCTCCCGGATCGACGAAGTATGAGAAAGAAGCATTTCGATCGTAATAGGCGTCTGAGGAAAATGAGGATTTCTCAGTGGGAAACCCAATACTTCTCCCGCATCGGCATCAGGAGTCAGAAGACCCTGTTCAATTAACTGCCATATCCCGGTCGCAACTACAAGTTTGGATATGGATGCCATGCGAAACTTCGTATCAGCATCTGCAGCTGTCTGAAGCCCTGTCACCGGATCAACATACCGTGTTCCCACGGTTTCCGCAAACAGGATTTCCCCACTCCGAATAATCCCAATGGAAGAACACAGCAGCGGATGCTCCGGGTTCTCAAGAAGCTTCTGCATGTTTCTGATCAGTTCATGTTTTGTCAAAGGTATTCCCTCCTGCAGCAGTTGTTTGATTCCATTTTTCAATCATTTGTTTCTGTTGATTCATCCGAATCCGATTCTTCCGACGCAAACATTCTTTGAATCAGCCTGTCCCGATTATCAATAAACAGTTTTGTTATGCGATAGCTTTCCGTTTCTTCCCATGCAAGTCTTTGTATTCCATCTGTGCCAAACGACAGAATCTCCGCGTCCGGATATCCCAGCAGGATAGGCGAATGTGTAGCAATGAGAAACTGGGACCCACCCTGAACCATTTGGTGTATATACATCATCAGCGTCAGCTGGCGCTGAGGTGAAAGGGCAGCTTCAGGCTCATCCATCAGAAAAATGCCTTCTCGGCCTGCACTCTGTATGAAATGAAGAAAGCTTTCTCCATGCGACTCTGCATGATAATCCGGCATGCTTCCGTCATTGTATTCTGTAAAAGCCGCGGTCGCGACATTAAAGAAACTCTCAGCCCTGAAAAAACAGCCCGAATATCTTTTCCGCGTGCCCCTCACCAGTCGGACTGCATGCGAAAGTTCTGAAACATCGTCGTACGTGCTGAAATGATAATTTCTGGTGCCGCCCTCGGCATTGAATCCATATGCCACAGCAATCGCTTCAAGCAAAGTTGATTTTCCGGTTCCGTTTTCACCAGAAAAGAAGGTAACAGGTTGTGAAAACCGCATTTCATGGATACCGCACAGCGCAGGAATACTTCTCAGATAGGAATCCTGAGGTATATCTTCCCAGTGAATGGACAATCCCCTGATAAACAGGCCTATCACCTCCATACATACAAATGTCGCGGATTTCCTTCAATTATCTTGTTTTTTGCATCCCTGTCAAGCTCAGCAGAATGGCTCCGATCCTTAGGGAATCCCTTTTCTGCGTGTTTACTCAACCCATTCTGCTTTTCTGCTCAAATCATCGGCCAAAAGACATGCGCATTCTTTTTCTGACACCTTGAAGTTGCACGCATTTTCTGATAGTATTTGCATTGTACGATCGTCTGCAATGCATCCGTTGCAGGTATTGAATCTGAAGGAGGATCTTGCTATGGACCTGGTATTCGAAAAGCTCGGTAAAATTGGCATCGTGCCTGTCGTTGTTCTTGATGACGCCAAAGATGCGGAAGCTCTTGGCAATTCCCTGATGGAAGGCGGACTTCCCTGTGCTGAAGTCACATTCCGTACACAGGCAGCAGAAGAAAGCATCAAAATCATGGCCAAAAAATTTCCTGATATGATTGTTGGCGCAGGTACTGTGCTGACCATTGATCAGGTCAATCGTGCTTGGGATGCCGGCTCCAAGTTCATTGTCAGCCCCGGACTGAATCCCAAAATTGTTGAGTACTGCCTCAACCGCGGGATTCCGGTATGTCCCGGCACCTGCACACCCAGCGATATTGAAAAGGCACTTGAATTTGGACTCGATGCTGTCAAATTCTTCCCTGCCGAGCCCTCCGGCGGTCTCAAGTTCATCAAGGCAATCGCTGCTCCCTACACCAACGTAAAATTCATGCCCACCGGCGGAATTAATGCCCAGAATGTGAAAGATTATCTCGCTTATAACCGTATTCTGGCTTGCGGTGGCAGCTGGATGGTGACCAAGGATCTTGTGAAAGCCGGTGATTTCAACAAAATCACTGATCTTGTCCGTGAAGCATCTCAGATCGTTAAAGAAATCCGTGGCTGATCTATCCACTTGACATAAAAAGAAAAGGAGTTGTTTTCCAATGGATCTGAAACTGAAATCTGCTCAGGAATGTCGCTATGATGCTGCTTCTCTTGGTGAAGTCATGCTCCGTCTGGATCCCGGCGAGGGCCGCATCCGTACGGCACGTCATTTCCAGGCCTGGGAAGGCGGCGGAGAATACAATGTCATCCGCGGACTGCGCCGCTGCTTCGGCATGCGTACAGTCGTCCTTACTGCTTTTGCCGATAATGAAGTCGGACGTCTGATGGAAGATTTCATTCTGCAGGGCGGTGTGGATACCTCCTATATCAAGTGGATGAAGACCGACGGTATTGGACGACTCTGCCGGAATGGTCTGAACTTCACCGAACGCGGTTTTGGTATCCGCGGAGCTGTCGGATGCTCCGACCGTGCTAATACGGCCATTTCCAAGGCTACGCCTGAAGATCTGAACTTCGAAAAACTCTTTGGTGAAGACGGTGTCCGTTGGTTCCACACCGGCGGCATCTATGCTGCTCTTTCCGAACAGAGCTGTGAAACAGTAATTGAAGCTATCAAGACAGCCAAGAAATACGGAACAGTTGTCTCTTATGACCTCAATTATCGTCCTTCCATGTGGAGTGCAATCGGCGGCCAGGCAAAAGCACAGGAAGTCAACCGTGAAATTGCCAAATATGTTGATGTCATGATTGGCAACGAAGAAGACTTTACTGCCTGCCTCGGTTTCAAGATCGAAGGCAATGATGAAAACCTGAAAACGCTGAATATTGACGGCTATAAGAAAATGATCAATGAGGCCGCAAAGACCTATCCGAATTTCAAGGTTGTTGCCACCACCCTGCGCACAGTAAAAACAGCCAGCAAGAATGACTGGAGCGCTCTCTGCTGGGCAGACGGTGAAATCTATCAGGCCAAAGAATACAAGGATCTGGACATCCTGGACCGCGTTGGCGGCGGCGACTCTTTCGCTTCCGGTCTCGTCTATGGTCTCATGACAACCGGTGATCCTGAGAAGGCCGTCAATTATGGTACTGCACATGGTGCGCTTGCCATGACAACGCCTGGCGATACTACAATGGCCAACGTCAAAGAAGTTGAAGCTCTCATGGGCGGTGCCGGTGCTCGCGTCAAGCGCTGAACAACATGCAGAAGGCCTGCTGACGCAGGCCTTTTATCATGGAGGAATTTGATGAGTCTATCTTCAGAGAAAATACAGACACTTCTGGAAAACCGCTTTATTAAAGTATATGATCTGGAATATGCGCCCGGGAAACATTACTATAATGCTTCCCGCCGCACCGCAGACAACCTGCCATGCACCAAGGATGAAGATGCTTTCAAAAAGATGCTTCCCGATGCAGTCAGCTGCTTTGTTATTCTGGATATCAAAGATCATGAGCCGCTTCTGCTGCTCTCCTGGGAATACCGGTATCCTGCCGGACAGTTTCTTCTTTCTGTCCCCGCCGGGCTCATTGACCCGGAGGATGCATCCCATCCTGAGCCGGCCCTGTGTGCTGCTGCCAGAGAGATTCATGAAGAAACAGGACTTGAAATCCTGGATGGCGACAATATTACACTCGTAAACCCGTTGGTATTCAGCACCCCAGGCATGACAGATGAAAGCAATGCACTGGCATGCGCCATCATTCACAGGGAAGAAATGCCGCCCATGAATCAGAATGGGGCCGTCGGATCAGAACTGTTTGCCGGCTTTCGTCTTTTGAACCACAATGAAGCCATGGAGATCATCCGATCCGGACGCGATGAGCACGGAATCTTCTATTCTCTGTACACCTGGGCCGGGCTTATGTGGTTTGTCAGCGGATTATGGAAACAAAACAAGTAACATAAAAAGCGTGCAGCGGTTCACACAAATCCGCTGCACGCTTTTTCATTCCTCTTCTACCCATGCGCTGGCAAAGTAGATGATATCTGCAATTGCATTCTTTTTCCGGTCTCCAAATACATTCAGGCGTTCATTTCTGAAAACCATCCATGTACTTGTCCCGCCATCGAGATTGTATGCATTGATCACATTTCCCTGCGCATATACAAGTTCGGAGAATTCAGAAATTGTAAGTCCTTTGCATTTTTTGCCTGCAGGCGTTTTCTGATCCGGACCGGCCGAATAAACAGCAATATATTCAAGCGGACCCGTCTGACCGATGCAGATTCGCTGTGCGCGCTTTCTGGCACCGTAATTCATGCCGTATTTGCTGTAATCCGTCACCTGCTGAGAATCAATCACCAGTCCCGGCCCAAAGGAATATGTCGAAACAATTGTTCCCTTGAAAGCACTGATATCATCCTCGGTACATTTCGGAATGATCGTCAGATTACCTTCTGTATCGATAATCAGAATATCAAGAATCCCCTCTCCCTTTTTGTTGGGAGTCGCATTGGTCAGCCAGGTTTCAAAATTACGGGTGATATGCTTGCCAGACTTGCTTCCGGCACGCGATTTATCAAGATTCATCACATCCCCGGAAATGGCAAACACTGCATTGACAAGCTCTGCCAGCTCCGTCCCATATTTTTTCGGGTATTTATTGAGATTGCGGTTTTCTGTGACGTATGAGCGCAGCTGAGTCGGATGAGCAATCTTCACTCTGGCCACCAGATACGAAGTGTCATGGAAAATCCCTTCGTCAATGGTAATATGAAGAGATGGATCCTGATACTCTCTTTCGGAAATGTAATAGGATTCATTCACTTCATCCATAATTTCCTGATCCCATGGAATCGGTACAATTTCTCCCAGCGCATTTCCAGTTGCCATAAGTGCACACAGAAGAAAACATGCCAGCCTCCGAAATACCATAGTTCATTCTCCTTGTTTCGCTCGAAAATAGATTTCCGACAACAATTGATTCTGTGTCTCCGTGGAAATTGCAGAAACAGCCGGCCTGCATCAATAGAATTGCAACAAAGGCTTCGTCCAAAGATGCATGAAGCATTATCATGTCTCATGCTGCTTTTCGCCCGGCATACTTGTTGCGTGGTAAACCAGATGATGAACGAAATGATTATAATAGAATTCATTATTCAGTGCAACCTTCCGTTTTTTGTATTTGACGTGATTCCATGCCTGCGATAAAATGAGTTTCAAATGTACGAAAAGGAGGAAGTGGCTCCGCCACAAACCGTTATGAAATTTACAATGGGTTATTGGCTGACACGGCCAAACTTCACCATGACCAGCGCAATCGAATATGCAAGAACATACAAGACCGAAAAAAGTGTCCGTGTCCTTGCATCCGGTGTCCCGGTACATCACCGTGGTGATTTGCTCGGCGGCGGAACAATTGAAGTCGAAATGACAGCCCCCCGGCGCAACATTATCCGCCTGGAGATTACTCATTTTGCAGGCCGGGTGGATCGTGCTCCGCATTTCGCCCTGAATACCGAAGAAGTAACGCCTGTCATTTGTGAAGATGAGGAATCTCTGTCCTTTACTTCCGGTGACCTCACAGCACGTGTATCGAAGGCTTCCTCCGGTTGGTGTGTAGAGTTCCTAAACGAACGGGGTGAAGTGCTGACTTCTTCCGGTTATCATGGAATGCAGCGTGCTTTTGACCGCGATACCGGAAAGAGCTATATGTCTGATTCCCTTATGCTTGATGTCGGCGAATATGTCTATGGTCTGGGAGAACATTTCACAGCCTATGTGAAAAACGGTCAAAGCATTGATATGTGGAATGCGGACGGTGGAACCGCCTCTGAGCTTGCCTATAAGAACATTCCGTTCTATATGACCAACCGCGGCTATGGCGTTTTCGTTGAAGATACCGGAGATGTGCGTTTTGAAGTAGCCAGTGAAAAAGTCGAGCGGGTACAGTTTTCCACAGAAGGTGAGAAACTCGTCTACCATATCATCTATGGCGGAACACCCAAAAACACACTGGATCTTTACACAGCACTCACTGGCCGTCCGCCTCTTCTGCCTGCCTGGAGTTTTGGCCTCTGGCTCTCCACCTCATTCACAACAAATTACGATGAAGCCACTACATCCTCATTTATCAATGGAATGGCTGAACGCGGTATCCCGCTGTCGGTCTTCCACTTTGACTGCTATTGGATGCGCGGATACAACTGGTGTGATTTTATCTGGGACCCGGATACGTTCCCGGATCCTGAAGGAATGCTGAAGCGCTACCATGAAAAAGGACTCCACCTGTGCTGCTGGATCAACCCATATATCGGACAGCAGTCCTATCTGTTCCAGGAAGGCATGAAGAAGGGATATCTGCTCCGCACAACGGATGGCAGTGTATGGCAGACTGATCTGTGGCAGGCCGGAATGGGGATTCTGGATGTCACCAATCCAGATGCCCGCAAATGGTATTGTGACAAGCTGCGCCCCATTCTGAGAATGGGAATTGACTGTATTAAAACCGATTTCGGAGAACGCATTCCTGTCCGCAACATCATGTATTACGATGGATCCGATGCCCTGCATATGCACAATTACTATACGTATCTTTATAATCAGATGATTTTTGATCTTCTGAAAGAAGAGCGTGGTGAGGGTGAGGCCATCCTGTTCGCACGTTCAGGAACTGCAGGGTGTCAGCAGTTCCCCGTACATTGGGGCGGCGACAACTCAGCGTCCTATGTCTCCATGGCAGAAACACTGCGTGCCGGACTCTCCATGAGCCATTCCGGTTTCGGCTTCTGGAGTCATGATATTTCAGGCTTTGAATCCACAGCCCCGGCAGATGTCTATAAACGCTGGGTACAGTTCGGCCTTCTCTCCTCGCACAGCCGCCTGCATGGATCTTCCAGTTATCGTGTTCCGTGGCTTTTTGATGAAGAGAGTGTTGATGTTGTTCGACTCTTCAGCCGCCTCAAAAACAAACTGATGCCTTATCTGTATGAGGCATCCATGCAGGCCCATGAGCACGGAACTCCAATGATGCGCCCCATGATGCTGGAGTTCCCGGATGATCCTGCATGCGAAACGCTGGACCGGCAGTACATGCTTGGCAGCAGTCTGCTCGTCGCTCCTGTTTTCCGCAAGGACGGTCAGGTCACGTATTACCTTCCTGCCGGTGAATGGACGCATCTTCTCGATGGCAGAGTCCTTCAGGGAGGTCGCTGGATAACAGAAACCTACGGTTTTCTTTCCCTTCCCCTTTTCGTACGTGAAGGCACCATTCTCCCCATGGGCAATACTGACGATCGTCCGGACTATGACTATACTGACTCTACGCTCCATCTCTATCATCTTTCTGATCATACAGAGACCGTCGTGCGCCTGATTGCTACATCCGGTGCGGTAGCAGACAGAGTTTCAGTTACCATGGAAGAGGGTACACCTCATCTCCGCAGTGAATCCGGAAAAGAATATCAACTATGCATTCATTGATGTACCCGGACTGTCAGTACATAAAAAAGTCAGGCTGCTGCAATTCCTGCAGCTGCCTGACTTTTTGTCTATGATTCACTCATGCCTGATATAGGACGCAGTACGCACATCTTCCATCATGCACCTTGCAGCAAGACCTGCGACAGTTCTTGCTCCTTTTTCATTAAAATGCGTCATGTCATCATGCCCGTCCGGGAAATCGGGATGTTCACCGGGTGCGAGCACAACAAACAGTTCCGCACATTTTTCTTTTCCCATGGACAGATATAGTTTTCGTGTCTCTGCCTCAAGGTCAAGCATAGGAATATGAAGAATATGGGACAGCGTACGTACAGCACCGGCATATTCACCGTGTGTGTAAAGAAGGCTTGTATCACCAGCCCACAGTCTCCTGCTTACAGGCGTGCACAAGACAGGAAGAGCTCCTGCATCCACCGCTGTTTTGCAAAAAAATGTAAGGTTATCGACAAAGGAAGTATATGGGTCTGTATGCCGCTCCGCATCGTCTTTTTCATCATTATGGCCGAACTGAATCAGCAGGACATCCCCCTGGCCGATTTCCTCCTGCACAGGTTTAAACAGTCCTTCATCGATAAACGATTTGGTTGATCTTCCGGACAATGCATAGTTCCGCACTTCAACGTCGTCCCTGACAAGGTCAGGCATTCCAAAACCCCATCCCCGAAAAGGGGGCGTATTATTCTCAACTGTAGAATCCCCGATGATAAACATCCGTGCCATGGTGATTCATCCTTTCTACACTCAGATCTTTAAAAGCACATATCAATATGCGCAGTCTTTCACCGGACAGTATTTTATCATGATCCTGCTTCCCGTCAACGCAATGTTGACATTTTCATGAATTCCGATATGCTGAAAGCAGAGGAGATGATCTTTTGATTTCTTCCGCATGCTTCTGTGCCGTTTTTGAAACAGCACATGCACATTATGACTGTTCTCCCGAAGACATTTCAATACTTGGCTTTACCTTTCGCATTCCCCCAGACTGGCGAAGCGACATACTGAACAGCCGGCAGCTTCGTCTGCACATCTATTACCCTGACAGACCCCGGACACTGCTTCTTCCTCCCTCCTTGTACACCCTGACCGTGGAGACCGAGGAACGCTATGATCTGCTGATGCGTATGGAAACGGCTTCGCCAGACTATGCTCACGCAGTCCGCAGCCTCATGGAAGAGATCTCATCGTATACCAAAATGAAAAGTGAACTGGATATGTCAGAGGTGTCAAAGATCCGAACGGGTTATCCAGCGGAACAGGAGCAGAACTTCCCGGCTTCATTCACCGACCAGTTTTTTGCCTGGATGTCTTCTGTGCATCCGGATTCAGGCTGGGCCGATCAGGATTATTCTGCAGCACTGTGTCTGACAGACCCGTGTATGGTCGAGTCCTATGTGACGCTGCCTGAGCACGCTTTTCCAGCTCCCTACAGAAAGCTTGCTCATCCCATTATGAACCATATTCATACACTCTATTTCGGGAGCATGACCTGTCCGTTTCTGTTTCCAGACAAAGATCTGCTTCTGACTGCCTTCAAAAAGGCAACACGTGAGAACCTGCATGCTGTGCTGTCGCTTCCGCCCGTCATGTCTTCCGATTTTGAACGTATCCGGCATCTTCTCGAACAGCTGATCCCGCACCTGCCCGCTCTCCCGGAGTTTTCTGTCAATGACTGGGGCCTTCTCCGATATGTTCACACTAGGTATCCATCTGCCGTCATCGAACTCGGACCGCTTCTAAACCGGGAGACACGGGATGTCCGCATGACGTATCTGCACAGGAACAACCCCGGTGATTCCTCTCTTCATGCGCCAATCTGGCAGAAACTTATCTCCGATCTGGGCGTAACACGTCTCTCCGCACAGTGTCATGAGCAGGCTCAGCGCCCTCTTCCCCTGCCGTTTTCGCTGTATCTTCCGTTTTTTCAGATGAACACTTCACTGCAGTGCACCCTGCGAAGCGCATTGGAATGCGGCACGAGAGGCGGACAGACAGAAGACAGAACCTGCTCAAGCATGCCGTGTTCATCCAGCGTTTTTCTTTATCCGGACTTTCTTCACATGGTTGGACTGCAGAATTCACTGTACGGATATGACAGAAAAGCACTTTCTGATTTTTCCTATGTGCGCACGATGATGGGCGATACCTGTGACAGAATCGTCCTTCAATTATTCCAGTAGGAGGGTTCGGCTTGAAAATAACAGCCGGTTTGGGACATATTGACGATTATCCTGCTTACGTACAGTCTGGGGCAGACGAAGTCTTCTGCGGGTATGTGCCGGACAGCTGGTATGAGCACTTCGGTATGAATTCACCGTTCAACCGCCGTGAAGTCCGCTATGCTCATGTGCAGATCGGCGCGAGAAATGAACTGAAGATTCTCCATTCCATGACAGAAGATTATGGCGCACCAGTTGTACTGGCTATCAATTCCCTTTTTTATCTTCCATCGCAGTATCCCATGATCGCCGATATCATCTGCGATTGCATCCATGATGGGTTTACCGATTACATCATCGCAGATCCCGGTCTTCTGTACTATGTACAGAATGCCGGTCTGAAAATCCATATTCATCTCAGCGGTGAAACCTGCACAATGAATCCACAGGCGCTGACTGTCTTTGATTCCCCTATGCTCAAGCGTGTGATCTTTCACAGGCACCTCACGGTTCCGGAAATGGCTGACTGTATCCGTTCATCCACCCATGAAGATCTGGAATATGAAGCGTTCATTCTCAATGAGCGCTGTCATTTTCACGGAGCAATGTGTGCAACTGTTCATTGCGATGAGCTTGCACCAATGTGTCAGGTTCCCTACCTGCTTGGCAGAACTGCCCCGCATAACACAATCTCACTGCCCGTTCCGGATCATGATCCGTCAGTTTTTGGTGATACAGGATGCGGCTTGTGTGCCCTGTACGATCTGATGTCCTCCGGCATCACACATCTGAAAATCGTCGGTCGGGGCAACTATTCCGAATTCATGCAGAGGGATATCCGGATTATCCACCGTGCTGTCGCGGCAGCCAGCGCAGCAGTTTCAAAATCAGAATATCTTGAGGCCATTGAGCCCTATGTCGACCATTGTTCCCATAACTGTTATTACCCAAAGTAAAAACGGCACGCTGTGCCGTTTTTTGATTTCAAGATCTGTTCCGGACAAGAGAATCCGTTATCAGTTCTCCTTCGTCATCATGCGGGGAATTGATGACCTGCCATTCTTCCATTGCACTCTTTACAAGCTCTCTGCATCGCATGCCTTCCGGCGGAACAGATTGCTCCGGCAGCAGAAGAAACCGGACATCATGCCTGCGCGTCTGCGCCATCAGAATAAACCACAGATCCTTGTCTGGAACAGGGCTCCCGTTTTCATTCATCCAGTTTGAACGCTTCCATGCATCAATCCGCCGATTCTGAAATGCATCCACAAGGTAGGCCGAATCAGAATACAGCGACACCCTGCATGGTTCTTTCAATGCACCAAGGCCAGATATTGCAGCAAATAACGCCATGCGGTGAACGGTTGTTTCCTGCATGAACCCGCTTAATTCTTTACGGTGTTCCCCAAACTTCAATATGCAGCTCCAGCCTCCCGTAGCCGGATTGCCCGAGCAGGCACCTTCGGTATAGATCACAACATGCCTTTTTGCTGCAGCCTGTTCCATGATTTGCATTCATCCTTTACTCATATTCCTGGATTTTTCAGCGCAGGCTTCCATTGCCTCAAGAATCGAAGAGCGGAATCCGTTTTTCTCCAGCACAGCAACTGCATCAATGGTTGTTCCTCCCGGAGAACATACAGCATCTCTCAGCGCGGCAGGATGCTCACCAGAAGAAAGAACCATCAGCGCCGAGCCCAGAACAGACTGTGCCGCCATCTGAATCGCAGTGTCTCTGGGAATTCCCTGCTGAACACCGCCCTGCATCATCGCTTCGATGAGCATGTAAACATATGCAGGGCTTGAGCCTGAAAGCGCAATCACACCATCAAACAAACGTTCAGGAAGAACTACTGTTCTGCCGAGCGCTTCAAATATACCCTGCGCAAATGAAAAATCTTCTTCGGACAATGTATGTTCTTCGCATAAAGCAGTCATCCCCTCACCAACCATGGCCGGGGTGTTCGGCATGACACGAAGATACGTAGCTCCTGTTCCTTCGAGCGCATCGCTGAGCATTTTCACCGTCCATCCCGCAGCAATGGAAATCAGAGCTTTTCCTGAAATCGCAGAAGAGATCGTTTCCAGAACATCCCTGAGAACATAGGGTTTGACTGCAAGGATAATCATGTCACACTGTCTTGCAAGATCCAGCGCATGATCACAGTACGTCACGCCGGGCAGTTCTCTGGACAGTTCTTCCAGTTTCTGCATGTTCGTATCAAAAACAGTCAGTTGATTCTGCCGAATATATCCGCCATCCAGAACACCGCGGATGATGCTGCTTCCCATACTGCCTGCACCGATGATTCCCACACTCTTCATGTTCAAATCCCTCCGACGCTAGATTACATTCTGCTGAAGGGATTATATCATGAACGCACATGATTGCAACGGTAAAGAAAAAGGAACCGCAGATATGCGGTTCCGAGGCGTCAGGCTTTACAGGATGTACCTGTGCATGTCCATCCGGGCATTCTCACCACTGAGATGGGCCTTAACGTAATTGCCATCGATTTTCAGCTCAAACGGCGGCATGTCAGGGTCCCCACCTGCATTGAAGGAAATGTCTTCAAGAAGCTGTTCAAAAACAGCATGAAGGCGGCGCGCGCCAATATCTTCCCCGTTTTCATTGGCTTCACAGGCAGCCGCAGCAATTTCCTCAATCGCTGAATCTTCGAATGTCAGCAGGACTTTATCCACAGCAAGCAGTGCATGATACTGCCGGGTCAATGCGTTGTCCGGTTCCGTCATGATTCGCTTGAAATCATTCTGAGACAGACTTTTGAGCTCAACATGAACAGGGAATCTTCCCTGCAGTTCAGGGATTAAGTCCGAAACCCTGGCAACATGGAAAGCACCTGCGCCAATAAAGAGCATAAAATCAGTCTTTACCGGACCGTACTTTGTGTTCACAACCGAGCCTTCGACGATCGGCAGGATATCGCGCTGTACACCTTCGCGGCTGACATCGGGTCCATGAGACCCCTGATTTCCGGCAATTTTGTCGATCTCATCGATAAATACAATGCCATCATTCTCAGCTCTGCGGACTGCTTCCTCCTGGATGGCGTCCATATCAATCAGTTTTTCACTTTCCTGCTGTGTCAGTATTTTCCTTGCTTCCGAAACTTTCACGTGACGGATCTTGGTTTTCTTCGGCATCATGCCGCCCATCATATCGCCGATGGAAATGGAACTCCCGCCCACTTCAAGGCTGGGCATATCTTCTTCCACTTCGATATCTAGTTCCCTGTCTTCAAGTTCTCCGCGAAGCAGCTGATGTCTCAGTTCCTCACGCTGGGTGGACTGGCTTTCTTTTTCCTCTGCAGTAAGTGCTTTCTCCTCATTTTTCTTGCCGAGCAGAAAATCCAGTGGATTGGGGGCAGCTTTCTTTTCATTGGGGTTGAGAATCATGTTGACAATGCGGTCATCTGCAAGGACCTGTGCGCGAGGCTGGACCTCTTTGATTTTCATATCACGCACCATGCGGACTGAATTCTCAACCAGGTCGCGAATGATGGATTCAACATCCCTGCCGACATAGCCGACTTCGGTAAACTTCGTCGCCTCCACTTTGATAAAGGGAGCGCCGACAAGCTTTGCAAGACGGCGTGCAATCTCTGTTTTGCCCACGCCGGTCGGACCAATCATCAGAATGTTCTTGGGATTAATCTCTTCCCGCATCGCTTCATCGACATGTGCGCGCCGATACCTGTTGCGCAGTGCAATGGCCACCATCTTTTTTGCTTCATCCTGTCCGATAATATACCGGTCAAGTTCACGAACAATCTCTTTCGGAGTCAGTTCTGCCATCTTGTTTCCCTCCTCACACATCTTCTACGATCACATTGTCATTTGTGAAAACACAGATGGAAGCGGCAATATGAAGGGCTTTTTCTGCAATATCATGCGCAGACAGCTCTGTATTTTCAACCAATGCTCTTGCAGCAGCCAGCGCATAATTGCCGCCCGAACCGATCGCGGCAACATCACCATCCGGTGCAATCACTTCGCCATTTCCTGAAAGAATCAGCAGCGTATCATGATCCGCTACAATCATGAGGGATTCGAGATTCCGCATGCCCTGATCTCCATGCCACATCTGAGCGACAGCAACTGCTGCACGTTCAAGATTGCCCCCACACTGCTGAAGCTTTTCTTCAAATTTATCCGAGAGTGTAAACGCATCGGATACAGAGCCGGCAAAGCCAATGACGACTTTTCCCCCATATATTTTGCGGACCTTCCGGGCAGTGGATTTAAACACAACATTTTCGCCCATGGTCACCTGGCCATCGCCTGCGATGGCGATCTGGCCGCCGCGCTTCACTGCGCAGATCGTCGTTCCATGAAATGAGATTCCCATGTTTTACTCACTTTCTGTGGCGTCAGCCACTGTTGAATTCTGCTGCACCCACTGATCCAGCCATGCAAGAGCACGCTGGGAGACAGCAGTATAACGCATCTGTTTGTTTCTGATTTTCTTATGTTCAGCATCAACCGGCAGAGAATCGATCAGGCCAAAAGTACAGTTCATCGGCTGAAAATGCGCATTGGCTGTGGACACATACCGTCCCATGGCACCGATTGCTGTCAGTCCGGGAAATTCGACCGGTCCAAGGCCACGCAGCTGATGACCGAGCGAAAGCCCGGCAAGCAAACCGCTAGCTGCACTTTCCACATACCCCTCTACACCGGTCATCTGACCCGCAAAATAGGTCAACGGCCTGGAAATCACTTCAAAATGTGCATTCAGAAACCCCGGTGAATGAAGAAACGTGTTTCTGTGCATGACACCGTAGCGGGCAAAGCTTGCATGTTCAAGCCCGGGAATCATGCCGAAAACGCGCTTCTGCTCGGGAAACTTCAGGCGTGTCTGAAATCCAACCAGATTATACAGTGTGCCTTCTGCGTTATCCTGCCGAAGCTGAACGACTGCAAACGGCTGTTTTCCCGTGTTCGGATCAGTCAATCCAACCGGCTTCAGCGGACCGAAGGCCAGAACCATTTCTCCGCGTCTGGCCATCGATTCCACCGGCATGCAGCCCTCGAATACCTTTTTTTCCTCAAACCCATGGATCTCTGCAGTTTCTGCATGAATCAACGCATCAACGAAAGCATGATATTCATCTTCCGTCATGGGGCAATTCAGGTAATCGTCACCGCGTCCATACCGTGACTGGCGAAAAACCCGGCTCTGGTCAAGCGATTCCAGTGTGACAATCGGAGCCGCCGCATCATAAAAGCTCAGAGTTGAAAGCCCCGGCATCTTCGCAACCGCATCAGCCATCGCATCTGAAGTCAGCGGCCCCGTCGCAATAATGCATGGACCATCCGGAATCTCAGTGCATTCCTCATGCACGACTTCAATGAATGGATTGTCATTGAGCTTCTTTGTGATCCATCCTGAAAACGCATCACGGTCTACAGCAAGTGCTCCGCCAGCGGGAACTCTTGCCAGGTCTGCGCTCTCCATGACCAGCGAAGACAGACGGCGCATTTCTTCCTTCAGCAGCCCCACACCATTGGTCAGTCGGTCCGACCGAAGCGAATTGGAGCATACAAGTTCGGCAAATGCATCCGAATGATGGGCCGGTGTTTTCCGAACCGGCTTCATTTCAATCAGTGTAACTGCAATCCCCTGTCTTGCAAGCTGCCATGCAGCTTCAGAACCTGCGAGACCTGCACCAATCACTGTTGCGTGCTTCATTCTTCGCCCTCCGGTCCATTCTCTCCATCCTGTCCGCCTGACACTTCAATTTTGCAGCGGCAGGTATCATTCGCACACAAATGCCAGATTTCACCATGGCGTCCGGTTTTTTCGACCATATAGCTCCCGCACTGAGGACATTTTTCGGTCACCGGTTTTTCCCATGAAACAAACTTGCATTCCGGATAGCGTTCGCAGCCGTAAAACTTGCGATTCTTTTTGCTGGTCTTTTCCATCAGCCTGGCCCCGCATTCAGGACAGGGCGCTTCAATATAGGTCAGGATTGGCTTTGCATTTCTGCATTCAGGGAAGTTCGGGCACGCAAGGAACTTGCCAAATCTTCCCATTTTGTAGACCATCATCGCACCGCATTTATCGCAGGGGACATCGCTGACCTCGTCCTGAAGCTGAACTTTTTCCACCTGTTCTTCAGCGATCGTAAGCAGTTCCTGAAAATGCGGATAGAAACCACGGACAATTTCTTTCCAGTCCGTTGTCCCTTCTTCCACCTGGTCGAGCTGATCCTCCATATCCGCTGTAAAATCCAGATCGACAATCTCTGGAAAATACTGTTCCATCATGGCAGTCACCATGCGGCCGAGCTCAGTGGGATACAGGCGCTTCTGCTCTCGGGAAACATACCCTCTGGAAATAATCACCGTAATGGTCGGCGCATAGGTGGACGGACGCCCAATCCCTTTTTCTTCCATGGTTCTGACGAGACTGGCTTCTGTATAGCGCGCCGGGGGCTGGGTGAAATGCTGACGGCTGTCCACGGATTCGACATGAACAGAACTCCCGGTCTTCAGTTCAGGAATGGAACTCTGAACCTTCTGCTCCTCTTCTTCAGGTGAATCTTTATAGACTGCCGTATAGCCGTTGAATCGCATCACTTCACCGTAAAACCGGAGCCCGATGCCGTCCCCCTCGATATCAGCCGAGAGTGTTTCATACAAGGCCGGGGCCATCTGACTGGCAATGGTGCGGTTGTAAATCAGCTGATACAGCTTATACTGATCCTTGGTCAGAGAATCTTTTACAGATTCAGGAGTCCGCTGAATGCTTGTAGGCCGGATGGCTTCATGTGCATCCTGCGCATTCTTTTTTCCTTTGAATACATTCGGCGTTTCTGGAATGTAAGACGCACCGTATGCTTTGGGAATGTAAGTGCGGAGTTCTTCAATGGCTTCCTGGGAAATCCGCACAGAGTCTGTACGGATATAGGTCACAAGACCCGTGCTGCCGCTGCCTTTTAAATCAACGCCTTCATACAGCTGCTGAACAATCTGCATGGTTTTGGATGTGGTGAAATTCAGCTTTTTACTGGCTTCCTGTTGGAGAGAAGAAGTTGTAAAGGGTGCTGGTGCATTGTGCTTCTTTTCGCTCTTCTTGACAGAAGCTATTTTCAGTGCAGCCTTTTCAATTCTATCCTTTGCTTCCTGAGCCTGCTGGGCATTTTCGATGGAGGCTTTTTTGCCGTCAATCGTAGAGAGGGCCATTTGGAAGACGGCCTTTCTGCTTTTGATGGAACCTGTGTACCCCTGCACATTCACATCCCAGTATTCTTCAGGAATAAAAGATTCGATCTCCTGTTCCCGCATGACAACCATCCGCGTGACGACAGACTGAACACGACCCGCAGAGAGGCCTTTCTTGATTTTTGCCCACAGAAGAGGACTGATTTTATAGCCGACCAATCGGTCCAGCACACGTCTTGCCTGCTGGGCATTGACTCTGTTCATGTCCACACTGCGCGGATTCTTGATTGCGTTTTGAACTGCTGCCTTTGTGACCTCATGAAACTCAATGCGGCAGGCGTCTTCCGGATTGATGCCCAGTACGTTTGCAAGGTGCCATGAAATCGCTTCACCTTCACGGTCAGGGTCTGTTGCGAGATAGATCTGTGATGCATTCTTCGCTTCTTTGCGGATCGCTGCAAGAATATCCCCACGGCCGCGAATTGTAATATACTTTGGTTCAAAATCATGCTCTATATCCACGCCAATCTGCGATTTGGGCAGATCGCGTACATGCCCCTGTGACGCTTCAACCTTATAGCCTTTTCCCAGAAATTTGGTAATTGTTCTTGCCTTGGCCGGGGATTCCACAATGATAAGTTTTGATTTGGCTGACGGCATGTTCTGTTCCTCCAGTCAATGAAATGAATGAATTGTTTTCCTTAAGAAAAACAGCTTCACCCGTAGTGCAGAATGCTAACATATGTTTTTCAAAAATGCAATGAAGAATTCCATGAGAAGACGGATGGAGGCAGTGCCACATTCGCCGTTCAGTTCACAGAAACTTCATATGCAGGCCTTACATCTTGCATGAAATTCATCCTGTCGCATGTACCAGAGAAGACAATCTGTGTTTTGTGACATTTCGGTCTATACAGTGCGTTTCTGTTCAGAATATGATACAATGAACTGAAAGCAGGTGCATAAACATGTTTACCATTCTCATTGCAGAAGATGATCTTCCACTCCAGAAAATGATGTGTGCATTTCTGAAGCTCAATGGGTATCAGATGCTGTGTGCAGCTGATGGAGAAGAAGCGCTCAATCAGATCAGCAAAGTGCTTCCGGATCTTGCCATTATTGATGTCATGATGCCCAGAATGAACGGGCTCGAACTTGCCCATGAGATACGGACCGCCTACCCCCTGATGCCGATCCTGATGGTAACTGCCAAAGATTCTCTGGAAGACAAACGGGCAGGTTTTGCCTCCGGTGCAGATGATTATCTGACCAAACCCATTGACCTTGATGAGATGCTTCTGCATGTTGAAGCCCTGATGCGCCGGGCACGGGCCATGACAAGTCATCACCTCCAGATTGGTCAGACAACGCTGGATTATGATGCATTGACTGTTACCCGCGGAGATACTTCCATCACACTCCCTAAAAAGGAATTTTACCTTCTCTTTAAACTGCTTTCCAGTCCGCGTCAGATTTTTACACGCCAGCAGTTAATGGATGAAATCTGGGGAATGGACGCTCAAAGTGATGAACGGACCGTGGATGTACATATCAAGCGGCTCCGTGAAAAGTGTGAAGTGTTTCCGGATTTTGTCATTGAGACAGTCCGTGGTCTGGGCTATAAGGCGGAGAAGAAAATATGAATCGACTCGATAAAGTTCTTCCCTGGTCATTTCGTTCCCATGTTGCCTTTTTTCTCATCCTTGTAGCCATCATGTCCGGTCTCTCGGCGATGGTGCTCGGTTCCCTGATCAACCGTTCAACCATTCTCGCTGAAATGCTTCAAAGTGAGCAGGAGTACGCGATGACCCTTCAGCAGCTGGACCGTGAAACAGATTTGACAACCGAAGCGCTGCTTTCCATCCTGGAGCGTTCCAATCTTGAAACCCATTTTCTGAAAAATGGGGATCCGGATGCTGAATCACTCCGCAGCATTATCGGCGAGTCCGGCATCGCTTCCCTGGGAACATTTAACGGCATACCCACCACCTGTGTCACCACTTCCTCAGGCATTGTCTATATTCAGGCTGCACAGCAGTACAACCTGTATTCAAGCACCCTGACGCGCGTCATGTCTGTTGGGATCTTCTTTATCGCGGCCTTTCTTCTTGCTTCTCTCCTGGGTTCCAAACACATTTCGCATCCCATATCCGAATTGACAGAAGCAACACGCAGGATTACGGAGGGTGATTTTTCTGTCCGTGTGCCCGAACACGATCACGGCGAAGTCGGCGAACTCATGCATTCCTTTAATCATATGACCGAAGCACTCGGCCGGACGTCCTATGTCCAGAAGGATTTTATTTCCTCCGTCTCCCATGAATTTAAAACACCGATTGCCAGCATCAAAGGATACGCACGCCTTCTGAGCATGCCGGGATTGTCTGAAGAGGACCGCAGCGAATACATATCCATGATTGCCTCCGAATCAGATCGTCTTTCACGGCTGTCCAATACCATGCTTCGTCTCACAGCACTTGAGCAGCAGGGGAAAAGTGCACTTGAAGAGCACTTCCGTCTGGATGAGCAGGTGCGTCAGGTCATCCTCAGAATGCAGACCGTCTGGCAGGAAAAGAGCATCAACTGGGATCTGAACTTACAGGAAGTGCACCTGATATCAGACAGTGCACTGCTTGAACAGGTCTGGACAAATCTGATCCAGAACGCTGTCAAGTTTTCTGACGCCGGTTCGACCATACATATCTCGGTCTGGGAATCGCCGGATACCGCCTGTTTTGAAATCCGGGACCACGGGATCGGTATGACAGAAGACGAAATCAAACATATTTTTGACAGGTTTTATCAGGCAGACCGTTCGCGTTCTTCAGAAGGGGTCGGACTCGGACTGAGCCTTGTACGCAGGATCCTCGATATGCTTGGTGGCTCTGTCAAAGTATCCTCCGTTCTTCACGAAGGGTCAGTTTTCCGTATCGCCATTCCTAAAACGTCCGGAGGGAGGAAATAAGTCATGTCCATCGCGCACGATTCCGGGGCTGAACTCATTCACTTTTCTGAGGAATTCCAGTTTATGCTGGACGAATACTTCCATATTCAATGCAGATATCAGGCAGCCATTCGCCAGGTCCAGACCAAGCTTGAAATTCTGAACCTTGAATTTGAAACAAAGCATCGCCGCAATCCAATCCATCATATGGAAAACCGGATGAAAACACTTCAGAGCATTACTGAAAAACTGCAGAGAAAAAACATGGAAGTGTCGATCAATTCGGCTGTCGAAAATCTTTATGATATTGCCGGTGTACGTGTTGTCTGCTCCTATATCCAGGATGTATTTCAGATTGCCGATCTGCTCACAGGACAGGACGACATCACCGTTATCCGCGTCAATGATTACATCCGTCACCCCAAGCCCAACGGATATCGAAGCCTTCATCTTGTCGTTGAAGTCCCCGTCTTTCTTTCGGAAGGCCGTATGATGGTTCCGGTCGAAGTACAGATCCGCACCATCGCTATGGACTTCTGGGCTTCACTCGAGCATAATCTGAGGTATAAATCGGATGGTGATGTCCCTCAGGATATCGGTGATGAATTGCTCAAAACTGCACAGGACATCTCAGAGATTGACGAACGGATGCAGACGATCCATGACCGCATGTCGACGCTGAATCTGAAGACACCTCGCCAGCTGTCCCTCTTTGATGATCAGTGACATTCTGTCCAGCACTGTGCATGCTCAGTACAGCTCCATCCATTGAACTGAATAAGAACGTCTTTTCCCGCTGTTGCGGATTGTTTCGAGGGATACGCAGCTGAAATCATTTTTCCTCTGAGTCTGTTTATACCGATTATATTCTGCCTGCCAAATTCAACCACAGAAGGGAGAACTGCCATGTCCAGCACGAAACAACTCTTCAGCTTTGATGATGATCGTTCTGAAGTCGGAAAATGCCTGTTATGCCACGATCCAAAATGCACCAAAGCCTGTCCGCAGCATGCAGATGTTGGAAATATCCTGCGGTCGCTTTATTTCATGAATTACATCGGTGCAGTCAGAAAAACCAACTGTGACTGCACGTATTGTAATGCCCCCTGTGAAAAAGCCTGCGTGCTCAACACGAGCAAAGAACCGGTCGCAATCCGCGAACTGATTCTCAGCATAAATAAGGAGCCTGCTTTTCTGCCTCCCCACAAAACAGAAAAAGTGGATCTGTCCTCCGACATCTGCGGCGTCCCGCTGGAGAATCCATTTCTTCTGTCTTCATCCGTTGTTGCAAGCACGTATGACATGTGCAAAAGAGCATTCCAGGCCGGATGGGCCGGTGCAGCGTTCAAAACCATCTGCAGTTTTCCTCAGCACGAAGCGTCCCCGCGTTTTTCCGCTATTCGTCATCATTCGAATGCATTCTGCGGATTCAAAAACATTGAACAGCTCTCCGACCACAGTGTCGATGAGAATATGCAAATCTTTTCGAGGCTTCGAAAGAATTTCCCTTCCAAAGTCATCATCGCATCGATCATGGGACAGAATGAGAAGGAATGGACGGATCTGGCTTCCAAATGTGAAGCGGCCGGAGCTTCCGTGATCGAATGTAATTTTTCCTGCCCCAATATGGAATCGGACCAGCTCGGCGTAACTATCGGGCAGTCCGAGGAGCTGATTGAACGATTCACCGCAGCAACAAAAAAAGGAACATCGCTTCCTGTCCTGGTCAAGCTGACTCCCAACATCACAGACATGGTCCCGATGGCCCTTGCTGCCAGACGCGGAGGTGCTGACGGCATCTCTGCAATCAATACCATTAACTCCATTACAGGGGTCGATATTGATACACTTGTGGCAGAACCGTCCGTAAGGGGCAAGTCCATTATCGGCGGTTATTCCGGTTCGGCGGTGAAGCCGATTGCGCTTCGGTTTATTTCAGATCTTTCGAGATGCAGTGATCTTGCCGGCATGCATTTGAGTGGCATGGGCGGGATCGAGGTATGGAGAGATGCACTGGAGTTTCTTCTTCTCGGGGCCGGAAGCGTGCAGGTCACTACCGCCGTGATGCAGTATGGTTACCGTATCATAGACGATTTGCTTGAAGGGCTTTCAGAATACATGAAATGTAAAGGGATTCCCGCCCTCAAAGAACTCATCTCCGGTGCTTCCAAAACAGTCGTCAGCCATACAGACATTGAACGGGATACGATACTTCTCCCGTTGTTCGATCTTGAAAAATGCAACGGCTGCGGCAGGTGCTATATCTCCTGCATGGACGGAGGTCATCAGGCCATACAGTTCGATCCTGAAACCCGCATGCCGAAACTGCAGGGCAGTCAATGTGTCGGCTGTCATTTGTGCAGGCTGGTCTGCTCTGAAAATGCCATTCAGACAGTCGGCAGGGCGATTCCTTCCCACACATGATCCCAGTTGAAGAGGTGTTCGTCCCCCAGCATTTGATCCATCCTGCAGAAAAAGCCTGTGAGAACTCATCTTTCTCACAGGCTTTTTCTGCAGCAGTGATTTCATTCGCCGGGTGATCATGCTACACAGCGCAGGCCACCGGCTCCGCTTTATGCAATTTCAAGGGCAATCTCCATCATCTTCGTGAACGTATTCTGCCTCTCTTCTGCACTCAGGGCTTCCCCAGTGAACGGGTTGTCCGAAATGGTGCAGATCACAAGCGCATTCTTTCCGGCTCTGGCCGCATTCAGGTACAGCGCAGCACCCTCCATTTCAACGGCGAGAACGCCCAGCTTCTGCAGAATGGATGATGTTTTTGACTCATCATAGAAAACATCAGAAGAATACAATGCACCGGGAATGGGTTTCTGTCCCAGCCGCTCTCCAGCCTCCATGGCTTTTGAAAGCAATTCCCATGAGCAGCATGGTGCAAGACTGCCGGTAAAACCGAATTGACTGCCATAGTTGGAATTCGTATAGCAGCTCATGCCGAGTACGATATCCTTCACTTTCAGCCCCTGGTTCAGCATGCCCGCAGTCCCGACTCGTATGATGTTCTCCACACCATAGAAATTGAACAGTTCGTAAGAATAGATTCCAATGCTGGGAATACCCATGCCGCTTGCCATAACGGACACACGCTTGCCGTGATATTCACCTGTATACCCCTGAACACCACGAACATTGTTGACAAGAACAGCATTCTCAAGATAGTTTTCCGCTATAAAACGTGCACGCAGCGGGTCTCCCGGCATCAGAACTGTCCGTGCGAAATCGCCCTCTTTTGCTGTAATATGGGCAGTTGGAACATTACTCATAGGCATCCCCTTTCTGATTCATTATTTCTTTTTTCCTGTAAGGTGCTGGCCAATGCGGTCCCACACCTCAAGTTCCATCAATTCAACACTTCCATAAGGCGCATCAAGTATGACTTCCGTCACACGGCGATAACGTGCCAGCACGGGCTGCAGAGCACTGGCATCACATCGGGTTCCGTCTTTCTGCGCACTCAGAAGAAGCTGACACGCTTCCAGCCAGCAGCGGTTGAGAAGGGTTAATACAGGGACTGCTGCATCGGGAATTGCGGGCATTAGTGTATGGTTTGCAGTCCCCAGAACGATTTCTCTGCTCAGCATCCGTTCAAAAGCCTGCAGCAGCGCCTCCTGATAGACAACCCGGACGGACATGCCTTCCGGCCGATCAAGAAGCGGAAGAAGCATATCAATAAAAGCCATGTTTTCCATGCGCAGAGGCATGACGTACCTGAATACAGTATTCAGGCGCTGCATGGTATCGGTCTGGACATCCAGAGCCTCTTCTGCTTCCATGCGTGCTTTTTCCGCCTTCTCCCGGCAAAGCGTTTCAAGAACAGCTCCCTTGGACGGAAAATGATGGTAAAACCCGCCCTTGCTTCCGTGCAGGATATCCAGGATATCCTGTACACTCGTATCATCATATCCCTTTGTACAGAACAGCCGGTCAGCAATGCTGAGAATCTCCTGCCGCGTAGCATCCCCTTTCTTCATGCTCTGCTCACCTCATTTTCCGGCACATTTTTTTAAATGGTTCGTGTGGCCTGTGCAAGCCATTCCTGCTCATCCGGCTCAAGATAGGGAGAAATTGTCTCACGCACCTGCTGATGGTACTGATTCAGATACCTTTTTTCATCCTCAGTGAGCATTTCCGGAATCACTGCGTCCAGATCCCACGGAACCATGGTCAGGTATTCAAGATGCAGGAATCGTCCAAAGCTTCCTGTTTCACTCTCACAGACTACGGTCAGATTCTCAAGACGGACACCGAATTTGCCTTCAAGATATACTCCAGGTTCATCACTTGTCACCATGCCCGGCTGAAGCACAGCCGGTTTGCTGTTGGGAAGATCCTTTGTACGGAAAGACTGCGGCCCTTCATGAACGCTCATCAGATATCCTACGCCATGCCCTGTACCATGATTATAATCCATGCCGGCATCCCAGAGCGGTTTGCGTGCTGCGTAATCCAGATAGGATCCTGTCACACCGTAGCGGAAATGAGCAGACCCAAGCTGCAGATGTCCTTTCAGGACAAGTGTGTAGCATCTTTTTTCTTCATCGGTGAGAGGGCCCATCGCAAATGTGCGGGTGATATCGGTTGTGCCTTCAAGATAATGTCCGCCTGTATCACACAGGAAGAAGGAACGTGGCTCAACCGGAACATTGCTTTCGGCTGTCGCCTTATAATGCACAATTGCCCCGTGAGGACCATAGGCCATGATCGGCTCAAAGCTGGGACCGACATAGTGTTCCTGCGCCTCACGATAGCTTTCCAGCTGATCTGCACAGGAAAACTCATCCATCGGTACTTTTCCGGCATTCTTTTTCAGCCAGTACATGAACTTGGTAACAGCAACACCATCTTTTACATGTGCGATGCGGAAATTCGCAACTTCAGTAGGATTCTTCACGGCTTTTGGAAGCTCCGTGGGATTCGCACCTTCCTTGATCCGAACCGTTTCAGGAATAACTGAAACAATCGCGCTGTTCACAAGTGCCGGATTGAGTAAAACAGTTTTACCGGCTTCAATGGAAGCAGCCGCATGAAGTATTTCATCATATGGTCTGATTTCCACATGATCCGCCTCGAGATGGTCCCGGATTTCTTTGGAAAGAACGGAAGGATTCAGGAACAGGCAGGCCTGCTCCTGGGAAATCATCGCATAGGACAGGACAACAGGGGTACAGGCCACATCCCCGCCGCGGATATTGAAGAGCCAGTTGATATCAGCGAGTGAAGAGAGCAGAAGAATATCAGCCTGTTCTTTCGCAAGACTCTCTCGGATTTCCCTGAGTTTTTCTGCCCGCGTCTTCCCGGTCAGCTCTGTTCCCAGCTCAAAGGCCGGTTGTGCCGACATGGCAGGACGGTCTTCCCAGATGTCACCGGCCAGATCTACATTGCTGACAATCGAAGCTCCTGCCTGATCCGCCATATTCTGATATTTCCGATAATTCCTGGCGCTGATAGTCCGGCCGTCAAATCCGAAAACATCGCCCGCCTTCAGGTGGTCAGCAAGGAATTCGTCAATCGTGGGAACACCAGGTTCTCCCATTTTGCACAATTCAAACCCGGAATCCTTCAGCTGGTCAGCCGCCTGGAGAAAATAGCGGCCATCGGTCCAGACACCTGCCCATTCGGGGGTAACGATGCAGCTCCCTGCACTGCCGGTAAAGCCTGTCAGGTTGGCACGGCACTTAAAATAACTGCCTGTATATTCAGATGCATGATAATCATCTGTAACAACAAGATAAACAGTAATTCCTTTTTGCTTCATTGCAGCACGCAAATCCTGAAGCTGCTTGCGCATAAACATCTTCCTTTCATACACCGGATACGATTTGTAGTCAGACAAATTATACATGACAGGCTTTGAAAAGGCAATATAAAACCGACTTCGTTCTGTATGAGACACAGTCTGAAATATGCCTCATGCCCGAAGCCGGTCTGTTCATTAAGGTTCAGTTGTTTCCTGCTGTACACAGACAATCTCTACGCCCTGACGTGCTGTTTCGTTTAGCAGTTGATCAAGCCATTCCGTCATAGCCGCCACAGAGTAGTCAAACGCAGCGCCGTTGTCCTGGTTTTGTTCAAGGTAATGTGCCCTGCACTTCGCCTTTTCATCATCCAGCAGTTTCTGTCGTCTTTCTTCACTGAGCGGAAACCAGAAATCATTGCGTTCCACATTCACAGGTGTCAGACTGTCATTCAGTATTTCAACCCCGGGAAGCTCCAGGGTCAGTGTTTTTCCCTGAACATGCATTTTGACTTTTTTCAAATCAATTCCAACGCTTGCTTCATACCGGTATTGAATGACTACATTCTGGACCTGGCCGATTAGTAGTGCATCCACAGAAGAGGAAATAACACCTTCATCCTCAATTTTGGCAGTTTCAAGCCGTGAGGAAGATTCCATCGACCTGGACAGAACAGCAGATACCGTGATGGCATTCCGTGAACCATCAGGAAGCAGTTTTCCGATCCACCGTGTTGCATACGGAAGCAGAATGATGACCAGCACCAGCGACACAGCGGTGCCAATCACTCTGCCAAGCCATTTCATAAATCGCTTCATTATGCACCTCCATTAAGCATAACCAGAAGAGGAACAATCAGATAGCGAAAAAGGACAAGGCAAACCGTAAGAAAACCAATGGTCATGAAGATAAGACCGGCCATGGAACGGCGCGGACGTTTCCGCCTTCTTGAACGGCCGGGCATTTCGTCCGGCGGAGGCGGAACAGGGCGATGGCTTTGGCCCCAGGGTTTCTGTTCATTCGGCTGCACAAAATCGTCCCCTTTCTGATTCGATTCCTGTGTATCATCAAAGCATGACATGCATGCCATTCTGTCAGCAGGTTCTTATTGTACCCATTTGAGTATGAAATGTCCAGCTTTTCCAAATCAGCCAGCCTGTTTTGCCTGCGTCCTGGCCCGCCATTGCAAGGTACACAAACGGTATGATATAACCGCATTTCTCCCAACCGATGCACAAAGCGTCTGTCAATCCCTGATTTCCCTTCCTGTATTTCGGCTGCTTCAGTTGACGAACATCAAATTCAGAGTAGAATGATATTTGTGGATGTATACCTATCATGGTCTGGAGGTCGAATCCCTTATGGATATTAACTGGTATCCCGGGCACATGGCAAAAGCCAAACGCCTTCTCTCTGAACAGCTTGGCCGGTGCGACGTGGTGATTGAGCTGTGCGATGCGCGTCTTCCCTATTCAAGCCGCAATCCTGACCTTGCACGCATGACGAACGGCAAGAAGCGAATTCTGCTGCTGAATAAAGCAGACCTTGCCGATCCGGGAATTACCAGTGCGTGGATCAAACGTTTTCGTGAGCAGGGACTGGATGCCGCACCGTGTACCGCCTACATGAACCGCGGAAAAGAAGTATTCCGGCTCATTGATCAGGCAGCCAAGGAGGCAGTCGAAAAAGCCGCTCAAAAAGGAATCCATAAAACAGTCCGCGTCATGGTTGCCGGTGTTCCGAATGTCGGCAAGAGTACGCTGATTAATGCACTGCACGGATCAAATATAGCAAAAACGGGTGACAAACCCGGTGTGACCAAAGCAAATCAGTGGGTTGTCATCGGTCCGTATCTTCAGCTGCTGGATTCTCCCGGGCTTCTCTGGCCTCGTCTGGATGATCAGCGCGCTGCAAAACGTTTATGTTATATCGGATCTGTCAAGGATGATGTCGTTGACCTGCCTATGCTCGCCATTGAACTCCTGCAGGAACTCCTGCAAATCAAGCCCGAGCCCGTCATGGAACGATTCCGCTTTGACAATCCGGAACTGCGGGGTGAAGCATTGCTGGAAGCAGTCTGCCGCGGCCGTGGTTTTCTTCTTAAAGGCGGAGTCTGTGATTATGACCGTTGCTGTCAGGTCGTCCTGGATGAATTCCGCGCAGGAAAATGCGGAAGAATATCGCTTGAAATACCGCCCAGAAAAATCGTGATCAAAGGAGCCTCAGAAGATGCCGAAAATTGATCGTGCCAAACATGTCAGGGAACTGCTCAGCCATGATCAGGCATTTGCCGCACCTGGGCTTGTTCTTGCCGGCATGGATGAAGCAGGACGGGGCCCGCTGGTCGGCAATGTGGTCACTGCCTGCGTCGTCATGCCGCTGGATACAGATCCGATCCTCTGGATCGATGATTCCAAAAAGCTTTCCGAATCACGCCGTGAAAAAGTCTTTGAGGAAATCATGAATCAGGCGCTGTATATCGGTATCGGTCAGGCGACACCGGAAGAAATCGACACTGTCAATATTCTGGAAGCGACCAAAAACGCCATGCGGAAGGCTGCTGAGAATATCCCCGCCGATCTTTTCCTGATCGATGCAGTGAAAAACCTCGGTCTTCACGGAAAGGAAATCCCTTTAATCCACGGGGATGCACTTTCTTATAATATAGCAGCTGCTTCAATCATTGCAAAAGTAACCCGTGACCGTCAGATGAAGGAACTGGATGCACAGTATCCCATGTACGGCTTCATCCGCAACAAAGGGTATGGCACCAAAGAACATATTGAAGCCCTGCAGACCTATGGTCCCTGTCCACAGCATCGGCGATCATTTATTGGCCATTTCTGGCCGGCAGACTCTTCTCTTTCATAATTCATCACCGGTTACTCTCTATACTTGGATGTGATATGCATGCATCTTTTTGCCTTGCTGCTCTCTTTCCTCTTTCTCCTCCTCCCTTCCGTTTCGTTTTCAGAAGCAGATCATAATCTGATCTATAATGGTGATTTCGAACAAGTAGACAGCAGCGGTATTCCCGAAGGCTGGTACACTGAATCATGGTTTACTGCCGAAGGGTATACCGTGTATGGGAACGAATCCGGAATGGACGATGGGAACGCTGTCACGATTCATAATCTGGGCAGCAATGATGCCCGTTTCGCCCAGACTGTTTCCGTGGAACCGGATTCACTCTATAAGCTTTCAGGATATATCCGTGCCTCTGAAATACCCGATGCAGGATGGGGGGCCAATCTTTCAATCGAAGGCCTTTATGCATATACTGAAGGCCTTTTCGACACGCATGGACAATGGCAGTATGTCACCATGTACGGAGAAACCGGAGAGGACCAGACGGAAGTGACTGTATTTGTACGTCTGGGAGGCTATAGTGGGGAAAGCGAAGGGTTTGCTTCCTTTGATCACATTCGGCTGGAACGCGTTGATTCCATTCCCAATGATTCCATTGCTGTCCGCTGGTATCAGCTGGACCAATCAGATATTTCAGAGGATGTCTGGACGGATGATGATTCTGAACCATCATCCTCACCTTTCTGGCCGTATCTTCTGGTTATTTCCCTGGGATATCTTCTGCTTGTTTTTCTGTCATCATCCTATCTGATGCATCAGCCGTCCACACAGCTGCGCAAAGACATTGCAAAACCTTATCCCTTGATTCTGATTCTGTTTGCTTCCTTTGTCCTCCACTATATTCTTTCCCTGCGGATCTCCGGCTATCCTGTTGATATCAACTGTTTTCTGTCATGGGGAGCAACCATGGGACAGACCGGCCCTGCCGGCTTCTACAGCACAACATCCTTCTGTGATTATCCCCCGGCATATATGCTCATTCTATGGCTGAACAATGCCTGCAGTCAGCTTTTGAAATCCTTGTGCGGTGGCGTACTGCCGTCATGGACCAGTGACACCGCTATTCTGAAGCTGATTCCTTCCCTCTGTGATCTCGGACTCGCATACTGTGTCTATCGGGTGTCACGCAAGCAGGAAAATGACAGGATCTGTGCTTCAATGCTCGCTCTGCTCATGGCTTTCAACCCGGTGCTTCTCCTCAACAGTGCAGCCTGGGGACAGGTGGATTCCGTCCTCGCTCTGCTGCTCGTTCTGGTTGCCATTTTTGCCATGAGGAATCAATGGCAGTGGGTAATGCCCTGCTTTATGCTGGCGGTTCTGGCAAAACCCCAGGCTCTGATGCTCGGTTTTCTTGGGCTGTCCGCCATTGTGATCGCCTGGCTGAAGGGCGACCGAACAGTCAGAAGGAAGATGCTTGTCGGCGTTGGCTATGCAGCAGCCATCGCATTGCTTATCATTCTTCCGTTCTCGATCAATCAAAAACCGGGCTGGCTTCTTGCCAAATACACAGATACGCTCTCAAGCTACCCTTATGCTACCGTCAATACAGCAAACCTGTACTACCTTTTCGGCTTTAACTGGAGGCCGATCACATCGTCTGCAGCTTTTATCCCCTGTGTACTGCTCGCTTTTGCTGCACTGTGCTGGGCTTTGTCCTGTGCATTTGTTCTCAGGAGAAAAGGTGCAGTCTGCTGGATGCTGGAACCTGTCATTTACGGCATCTTCACAGTATTCTTCCTTTGCTGCAGTTTTCTTCACGTCACGTGGTCCGTCATGGGGACCGGCGCCATGGCATTTTGTGTCATTTGCACAACTTTGCTCTACATCCGTTCCGGCAACCTCAAACACCTTCCTTTTCTCGGTGCCCTTTTGTTCCTGATGCTCTATACACTGGGCATCAAGATGCACGAGCGTTACCTCTTTCCTGCAGTCGCATTCTTCCTTATTGCCTTCATTCTGCACCGAGACCGCCGTATCCTTGTTCTTTTTGCCTGCTCAACATTGACCATGTTTGTCAATGAAGGGATTGTCCTGGACAACGCAATCCGCCTCGGCTCCTCACTCGGTCACCTCAATGAAGACACCATTTGGCTGGCTGACATTCTTTCTGCGATCAATCTTCTGCAGATTCCTCTCGCACTCTGGACGGCTTCGGATCTCTGTCTTCTGGGTGAGAAAGAATATTTGCATCCGGTGCGCCGCATCCTTTCCATTCCGGATTTCCATGAAAGTGCGAAAAGTCCTTTGACGTATCATCCGGATGACTCGCTTCACTGGAAGCGGCTGGATACGTTCCTTGTGCTGGGAATTACAATGGCCTACAGTTTCCTGGCAATGTGGAATCTGGGTTCCACAAAAGCGCCTCAGAAACCCTGGACAAGCACTGCCAACGGAGAATATGTCATTCTTGATCTCGGTGATATCCACCAGGATTTCAGTTTTCTCTATTATTGTCAGGTCTCTTATTATAATTTTTCTGTACAGGTCAGCGAAGACGGCGAAGTCTGGTCGGATCCATATCCTGCCCAGATGGACCAGGGAGAGTGCTTCCGGTGGAAGTACCTGATGCCAAGCTATACCAGTCAGGGGGATATCCAGTTCACGGGAGGAAATACCTACCGTTCAGTCCAGAAACTCACCGGACGCTATGTGCGCATCAAAGCCGATCAGATCGGTCTTCGACTGTGCGAGGTCATCCTCCGGGAGAGTATCAGCATGCCAAAAGAAGATGGGAGTCTCACGCTGGTCTCTGGCGAAAGGATTCCCTATACAATCCTTGATCATGGCAATGCAAACAAGGAATCCCCTCTGTATTCTGACCCGCAGCTGCTGTGCGATGAACAGGATACGCTTGAAGGTGAGCCCACCTGGTATACAGGGACCTATTTTGATGAAATCTATCATGCTCGTACCGCCTTTGAACATTTGCATGGTTCCGCCCCGTATGAAACGACACATCCTCCGCTGGGAAAAGTGATCATGTCCTGGTTTGTTGCACTCTTCGGCATGACGCCCTTCGGCTGGCGTTTCGCGGGTGCATTGGCGGGAATCCTCATGATTCCTGTCATGTATCTGCTTGGCAAGCAGATGACAAAAAGCACCATCATGGCATCTGCAGCAGCTCTCATGATGGCACTGGATTGTATGCATTATACCCAGACAAGGATCGCAACCATTGACAGTTTTCCGGTCCTGTTTATCCTCTGTGCCTACTTCTTCATGCTCCGTTTTATGCAGCACGATCTGACGGTCGCGCCGTTCAGGTCCCTGCTGCCTGATCTTGCTCTTTCCGGCTTCTTTATGGGGTGCGCCGTTGCAAGCAAGTGGATTGGTGTGTATGCAGGCATCGGACTTGCAATCCTGTTCTTCTGGACGCTTGTCCGCACACTGTTGTTGGGAAAAGCCAGCCGGGAAATGCTGGAAAACAATCCGGACTCTCCTCACGCAGAGGTCCTCTTCTGCCGCAGTGCCAGAGCCGGACGTGTCTGTATCTTCCTCTGCCTGTGGTGTCTGCTCTTTTTCGTCGCAGTTCCTGTCGTTATCTATCTCCTTTCCTATATTCCCTACTTCTCCTACCAGCATCCACAGTCACTGGGAGCATACCTGAAGCTGGTATGGAAAGCTCAGGAAGGGATGCTGAGCTACCACAGTACGCCGCGTCTTGGCATGGATCATCCTTTCTATTCGCCCTGGTATGAATGGCCCATCATCTATCGTCCCATGTATTATGCCATGGCCTATTTTACAGAGCCTGGAAAAAGCTTTTCCATCTTCGCCTTTGGCAATCCTGCAGTCTGGTGGACCGGTCTCGCAGGAATAGCCTGCGTTTTCATCGTTTTTCTGTTCCGTCACCGCTATCTTCAGGATGATCTGGCCGGATCTGTTCATCTCAGCAGCTCTACATGGTCTGTTAACCCGGCCTTTGTTCTCCTTTCCCTGCTGGCACAATATCTCCCATGGGTTCTTGTCCCGCGCGGCACATATATCTATCACTATTTCGCCTCTGTGCCTTTCCTGATCCTGGCCAGCATGCTTTCGCTGAACTGGCTGAAGGAACATTTTCCCAAAACAGGCAGGATTGTCCTGATCGTCTATCTCGTTCTCTGCCTGGCATTCTTTATTGTTTTGTTCCCCTATGCCTCTGGTTTTTCCACCTCTTATGCATGGCTTGATTTCGCAAAGCAGTTTTTGCATGTTTACTATGCAATGCCGGCTGGCTGAAAGGGTTTGTCAATGAATCCGATTCAATTGCTTCAGCAGCATCCGGGGCCGTTTTTTGCAGTTCTTGACGGTCCGTGTGCTGCGGGAAAAAGCACACTTGCTGCCTTTTTCAAACAATGCATCCCAAATCTTTACATCGTTCACATGGATGATTACTATATTCCCATGTGCCAGAAGACGCCGGACCGCCTGTCTGTTCCCGGAGGAAACGCTGACGCGGAACGTCTGCTTCAGGAAGTTCTCCGCCCGTACTGGGCAGGCAGAGATGCGCTTGTTCGCCCCTATCTCTGCCATGAAGACAGGTATCTCCCATCCTGGACGCTTCCTGCCGGCTCATCGCTTCTTCTTGAAGGCAGTTACAGCGGCCTGCCAGAGCTTTCCTCCTGTGCTGACTATCGTTTTTACATCACCATTGATGAGGATACCCAAAGAAAGCGTCTGCTTGAACGGAACGGGCCGGATGGTCTTTCTCAGTTTCTCAGCAGATGGATTCCGCTTGAAAATCACTATCGGCATGCCTATCATTTACCCTGTCAGGGCTGGCTGGTCATCGACCAGACTGAATATAAAACCATTTTGAAAGGATGATCCACAGATGAATCACGTCACACTGAACTATGGAAACACGCAGGCAGTCATTGACCTGCAGGGCGGACAAATCATCTCTTTTCATGGTGAAAACGGCCGCGAAGTAATCTGGCAGGCAGATCCTGCTGTCTGGGACCAGCACGCACCGCTTCTTTTTCCGGTTTGCGGTTCTGCCAAGAACGGTGAAGTCATCATTGACGGTAAAACCTACAAAATGCCGAAACACGGATTCACCCGTTCAAATCCGCTGATGCGGATTGCCGCCCAGGGAACTGATTACGTTGACCTGATTCTGGAAGACAACGAGCATACCCAAAAGTGCTACCCCTTCCATTTTGCCTTCCATGTGCGCTATTCTGTCTACAAGAATGGTTTCAGGACAGAATTCGCTATTGAAAATCATGACGGCAGGCAGATGCCCATGTGTGTCGGCGGACATCCTGCCTTTATCTGCCCGATGGAAGACGGTGCAAAATTTGAGGATTATGACCTAGTTTTCCCGGAAAATGAGGAAGGCCGCGTCTGTGTTGTGGCTGCTTCCGGGATGCTGGACGGATCCGAAGTCCTTCCCTTCTTCCATGGAAACACCATGCCGCTGGACCATCATGAAATTGACTGCCGCGATTCTCTGCTCTTTACTTCTCTGAAAAGCCGCAGTGTTCATCTGATGAACCGGAATACCGGGAAGGGGCTTACCGTTGCATTCCCGAAAATGGAAGCACTTGCCGTATGGAGCCCCACAGCCAAATTTGCAGATTTTATCTGTCTCGAGCCATGGCATGGAACCCCTGCTGAAGTATCCGAAAGCGGAGCTTTTGAGGACAAGAAATTTGTAACGATCCTTCAACCCGGTGCAACCTATGTCACCTGGTTTGATGTGACGCTTGATGCATAAGTATGTGTGCCCGCTATTATGTTCCGCAAACCGCCGTTCCTCCTGAAATGGATGAGCTGCTCATTGAAGCTGAAAACCGTGGAAAACTCGCCCATCCTGATTTTGTCCTTAAGCGTGGTGAAATCCAGCCGGGTGATTATGCCGCCGTGCTTGCTTTGGGAAGAAAAACGCAGAATGCATTGGCCTTTCCCATGCAGTGGGGATTTCACACAGAGCATGGCCTTGTCTTCAATGCCCGAAGTGAAACAGCCCGTACAAAAGCGATCTTTCAGGAAAGCTTTTCCCATCGCAGATGCCTGATCCCCATGATGGCATACTTTGAATGGGATCATCGCCAGAAACCAATGCTGAAATATCGCTTTGAACCGGAAAACACCTCGTTCGCCTGTTTCGCCGGGTTATACCGATATGAAGAACTGCAGCCGGTTTTCACCATTCTGACCCGAAGTGCAGCCCCTTCTATCGCCCATTTTCATGACCGCATGCCTGTGATTCTGGACAGAGACGGTCAGGAGCTTTACCTGCATGGAACACCCGATGACGCTGACCATGCAATCTCCATGGGACTTCACCAGCTTACTTATGGTGCAGTCTGGTAACAAAAATTGCGCAGCCTTCATGACGAAGACTGCGCATTTTTCATGTCTTACTTTTTCTCATCATCGTTTCGCGTCAGATTCTCAATGAAAGATGTGAACGCATTGGCTGCTTTTTCCGCAGCTTTTCCAATTCCATCCACTACTTTTCCAACCTGTTCTGCCGCTGAATTCGCAGCTTTTTCAGGATCATCAATTGCTTTCTGAGCATGTTCCAGCGCCTTGTCCGTAACCTTGCCGATTCCTTCAGCCACCTTTCCGGCCATATCAGCTGCCTTATCGATGACTTTCTCAGGATTCTCTACAGCATTCTTGACTGTGTCAGCCACCTTATCAGCGGCTTTCCCGATGCCTTCAATCACATCATCAACATGATACCCGGTATCCTCATCATCCGCCGCTTCTTCGGTATCCTGTTCTTCATTGTTCAGTTCATCAGCCTGCTCATGAGATTCACTGGCTGCCTCTTCCTGCACGTCATCGGCCTCCATGGCTGATGCTTCGGTTTCCTGCGCTTCACAGGGCTGTTTTACGTTTTCCGCATCATAATCCACTTCTTCTGACGGTACTTCTTCTTCCGCAGCTACAACCGGTTCGGGTGTCTCATTGATTTCCACATGGATAACCGGTACATCTTCATCGCTGTCCGTCTGATTTGTTTCTTCTGCGGTCACATCAGGGATTTGCGCATCATCCTCTTCATCGGGCACATCCATCACAGGAGCTTTAGGCGTCGGCGCAGGTTTCAGGGCAGCAAGCCGATCCTCGATATCAGTCAGTTCCTTCAGAATCGACATTAATTCTTCAGGGAGCTGCACACCACTCTTGTATAGTTCAACAATTTTGGGAGCAAGCTGATTCAGAATTTCGCTGCGCCGTGAATTCAAATTGATTTCATTCACTTTGCCCTTTGTTGCATCCGCGATCGTATTGGCGGCAGAGCCAATGCCTTCATTGACTTTAAGCCACGCTTCAGTAAGAATTTTGCTGATGTCTGCCATTGTATTATCCTCCTCATGGTTGATTCATTTATTGCTTATGCTACAGGATACGAAAACCCGCATATACTCAGGCTTTCAAACCCTCAGCCCATTGGCCTCCAGGTTATGCTCAAGAAGATTCGATCCGTGCACTGCATTTCCTGCAGTCAAAAGTCAAAGTTAATCAGCTTTTAAACTGTTCCTCAGTTTTCTTACAGAAACGACACGATGATATGGAAAAACCCGGCTGAGCCGGGTTTGTTCTTAAGCTCTGAGAATCGTTTCCGCAATCTGCGGTCCCGTCAGGCCGTATTCTTTTAGCAGTGCAGCCGGTTTGCCGGACTGACCAAACAGATCATTGATGCCAATCTTCTTAAAAGTGAAGGAACCAGTGCCGCAGATTGCATCAGCCACTGCGTCTCCGAGACCACCAATAATGGAATGCTCTTCCACGGTGAATACACGTCCGCATTTTGCTGCATATTCACATGCAAGCTGCTTGTCAAAAGGCTTGAGCGTATGGAAGGAGACCAGAGCCGGATCCAGACCGGCACCCTTCAAGATTTCAACCGCCTCCAAAGTATGCTCCAGCATGATGCCGCAGGTAAAGATCACGCAGTCTTTGCCATCACGAATGACCGTGCCTTTTCCAACTTCGAACGGCCGGGGATCATAAACAGGAGAAGGAAGACGTGCCGTGCGGATATATACCGGTCCGTTGATCTCCGCTGCAGCGCGGACACACTGCTCGCACTCGTTTGCATCACTCGGTACAAACACAGTCATTCCCGGCAGAACCCGCATCAGCGCGAGGTCTTCAATAGCCTGATGAGAACCTCCGTCCTCACCGAGCGTAATGCCGGCATGGGAAAAACCAAACTTCACGTTAAACTGCGGATAGCATACACCATTGCGGATCTGATCATAGCTTCTTCCGGCAAACACAGCAAATGTTGAGCAGAAAGGAATCAGTCCCATTGTGGACATACCGGCAGCCATATCTACCATGTTGGCTTCAGCAATGCCGCAGTCATAAAAGCGGTTCGGGTAGGCAGCCTTAAAATCCTTTGTCATCGTGGCCTGCGCAAGGTCAGCGTCGAGAACAACAACTTTCTCATTTTCTGCGCCAAGCTTGACGAGAGACTCACCATATGCAACTCGAATTGATTTCTTTTCCATTGCTCAGCCCTCCAGTTCCTTCAGTGCCTGTGCGGCCTGTTCATCGTTGGGTGCTTTGCCATGCCAGCCGACCTGTCCTTCCATGAAAGACACGCCCTTGCCCTTGAGGGTGTGAAGAAGGATCATGCGGGGCTTGCCCGGGCAGGCAGGAGCATGCAGTGCATCCAGAACCTGCTGAAGATCATTGCCATCTGCAACTTCAATGATATCATAGCCGAAAGCGGCAAATTTCGCTTTCACATCGCCAAGGCTCATAACCTGATCATTGGTTCCGTCAATCTGCATGCCGTTATGATCCAGGATCACGGTCAGATTATCCAGCTTATAATGGGCAGCAGCCATAGAAGCTTCCCAGACCATGCCTTCATCGCTTTCACCGTCGCCAATGATCGTGTAGACATGTGCCTTGCTGCCGGTATGCTTTGCGCCGAGCGCCATACCCACAGCAATCGAGATGCCCTGACCGAGCGAACCGGTCGATGCATCAACGCCGGGGCACTTCTTTACATCCGGGTGTCCCTGAAGGATACCGTGAAGCTGACGGAACCCATCAAACTCTTCGCGGCCAAAGTACCCGCGTTCACAGAGCGTTCCATAAAGCGCAGGAGCAGCATGTCCCTTCGAAAGGACGAAACGGTCACGGTCAGGATTTTTATCATTCTTTGGATCAATCCCCTGCATCACATCAAAATACAGAGATACCAGTGTCTCAACGATGGAAAGGGATCCGCCGGGATGGCCAGCTCCGGCTTTATTCGTCATGATAATGATATCGCGACGAACCTGACGGCATACATCCTGCAGTTTTACCAAATCCATATGGGTTCCTCCTATGCATAGTTATTCCAGACAAAAGCCTCAAAGAATTATAGAAAAACACCATAAAGATGTCAATATACACGGAAGATTAAGGAAGAGAAATGGCACCGCCCGCGAGCATATGCCGAAGGGCTTTTTCAAGTGCGATCTTCCCGTGCACGTAGGTCAGGCTCCCCTGCATATAGGCAGTATACGGTGCGCGCATGGGGCCGTCTGCAGAGAGCTCAACGGATGCACCTGCCACAAAGGTGCCCGCTGCCATAATCACCTGGTCTGTATAGCCCGGCATATCCCATGGTTCCGGCATAGCCATGGAGTCGATGGGGCTTGCCATTTGAATTCCCTGGCAGAAACGGATCAGCCGCTCAGGCGTTTCAAGTCGAATCGCCTGAATGATATCGGATCTCTGCTCAAATGGGCCTGGAACAGACTGCAGGCCAAGGATCTCGAATACCCTTGCAGCAAGGCAGGCGGATTTGATTGCCTGGGCTACAGTATGCGGAGCCATAAAGAGTCCCTGGAAGAACAGCTGATACCCTGGAGCATATGAGCCAACTTCCAGGCCGATCCCCGGGGCTGTAATGTGAGCCGCAATTCTTTCTATCGCGTCCTTCCTGCCCACCATATACCCTCCGGTAGGTGCCAGTCCACCGCCTGCATTTTTTATCAGACTGCCCACGCAGACGTCTGCGCCTTTTTCGCTGGGTTCACAGGAAGCAACAAATTCACCGTAACAGTTGTCCACCATGACCCTTACTCCGGGATGCTTTTCATGCACCATTGTGCAGAGCGCTTCAAACACTTCAGGCATCAGCGAGGGACGCCATGAATACCCTCTGCTTCTCTGCGCAATCACAAGCCTTGTCTTCGGCGTGATGGCAGCATCCACCGCGGCCAGGTCAATTTCTCCTTTTTCTGTAAGCGGGATTTCTTTATACGTGATCCCCATCTCTTTCATTGAACCCGGGGCCATTTCCCCATCATTGATCCCAAGGATTTCTTCCATGGTATCATAAGGCCGCCCTGTCGCAGACAGGATTTCGTCCCCTGGCAGAACCAATCCGTACAGCGTCTGTGCCAATGCAGCTGTTCCGCTTGCTATGCTTGGTCTCACGATCGCTGCCTCTGCTCCAAAAACTGAAGCAAAAACTGCATCCAGTGTATCTCTGCCGATATCACCGTTTCCATACCCGGTCGTCCCGGCAAAATGCCGATACGAAACTTCCTTTTCCTGGAAGGCTTTCAGTATTCTTCTGGTCCAGAATGCTTCAGTATCCTCGATTTCTGCAAAGCGCTCTTTCAGATCTTTCTCAGCCGTTTCAATAATCTGTTCAATGGTCATTTTTCTATATCCTTTCGATTCAAGTATTCCATCGTCTTCGTCAGCAAATCAGGCTGTCCGGCTTCCAACCAGAGAACATCTTCCTCCCTGCGCATCCATGTCAGCTGTCTCTTCGCGTAGTGGCGTGTATTGAGCTTCAGCAGACTGACTGCCTCCTCATAAGAACACTCTTTGTTCACAAGAGGAATGATTTCTTTGTAGCCAATGGCCTGCATGGCCTGTGCCGCAGGGGAAACACCCATTTTCAGCAGGCTTTCCACTTCGTCTTCAAGCCCCATTTTCATCATATGATCAACGCGCAGTTCGATTCTCTCATAAAGCATTGCTCTGTTCCGGTTCAGGCACACAACACGATAGTCGAACCTTGGCTTTTCCTCTTCCATGCGGGACTGTTCAGAAAAAGGCTTTCCTGTCACTGCATACACTTCAAGTGCCCTGATGACTCTGCGGACATCATTGGGATGAAGGCGCTGCGCAGTAACAGGATCAACCTGTTCAAGCTGATCATGCAGCAGCTGCGGGCCGTTGGATTCCTCTGCTTGCTTTTCCAGTTCGGCACGGATTTCCGGAGAAGCTGCCGTCCCCCCCATTGCCATGGGATGGCGAAGTGCTCTCAGATAAAACCCGGTACCGCCAACAAAGACAGGCACATGTCCTCTGTCGATGATCTGTGCAGCACATGCCTCCGCCATCCTGCTGTACGCCGCGACAGAGAAGCTTTCCCATGGATCAATGATATCCAGCATATGATGTGCCACTTCAGCCTGTTCCTGAGCAGTCGGTTTTGCTGTGCCGATATCCATATGGCGGTAAATCTGCATGGAATCCATACAGATGATCTCGCCTCCGCAGCTTTTTGCGACCAGCATGGCCAGCTCTGATTTTCCACAGGCCGTAGGCCCTGTAATGACATAGCAAGTCATGGAATCCAGTTCCTCCCTCAGTCAGGTTGTATGCGGCGGAATTTCCTGTCCAGTTCTGTGTGGCTCAGAGAGACAACGAGCGGTCTTCCATGCGGGCATGTCGGCGTGACATGCCGGTCAACAAGCTGTTCAACCAGATACCGCATTTCATCTTCAGACAAAGCCTCGCCGCCTTTTACAGAATGCTTGCATGCAGTCTGCAGAATGGCCGTTCTTCGCTTTTCGAGCGTAAAACCGTGGGGTTCTCCCGAAAGCTCATCAAGCAGCTCCCGGAAAAAAGCCTGTGTCTGCGGCTGTCCGAGAATCATGGGGATCGAGCGTATCGCCATTTCATTTTCACCGAATGATTCAATCACCAGTCCCAGCTGCTCCAGAAGCTCTTTATGATCTTCCAGAACAGCCTGCTCCTTGGGCGTCACTTTCACAATCATGGGAACCAGCAGTTCCTGACCGGCACGATGCTGATCATAGGCTTTCATCATCGCATCAAAATTCAGCCGCTCATGGGCTGCATGCTGATCAATCATGACAAGCTGATCATCATATTCGAGCAGGATATAGGTTTTGAACACATTGCCAATGAGTCTGATCTTCTTTTTTTCCTCATTGGGAATAAAGGAGATGGGTTCGATTGCCTCAACAGGGCCGGTGCTTCTCTGATTCTTGGCAGAAAATCCTGCTACATCTCCAGACAGGTTTCCCTTATCAAAGTGGGAGAGATCGGAAACCGGGCGAACTGTTGCCGGTTTTGGTATATCTGCACTCTGAGAGACAGTCGGTATACTGCTTTCCAGAGTGCGCTGCAAGACAGTACCGGATGTTTCTGTCTCCCCTCCGATCAAATCAGAGGCCAAATCCGGCTTGCTGACAGGCGGTTTTGCAGGCGGTTCCGGAGGAAGAACCGTTGAAATGGAGGTGACAACACTCTGAGGATGCGATTCTTCCGTCAGATGGACAACCTCGGGCTGACTGAAAACGTCCCTGTCCGTCAGTGCCTCCTTCACAATCGAAGCAACTGCTGTTTCGATTTCGGATTCTTTTCTGAATCTCACCTGCAGTTTGTTGGGATGCACATTCACATCCACACTGTCATAGGGCATTGTAAGATGGAGTATGCACATGGGGAAATGTCCAATCATGACGCGTTCCCGTGTTCCCTCTTCAACTGCAGTAGACAAAAGTGACGACTGAAGATAACGTCCGTTGATAAAAAAGAATTCAGCGTTTCTGTTGCCTCGCCCTGACTCCCCGACACCGACAAATCCATGTACCACGACACCGTTCATATGTCCATCGACCGGCCGGGTTGTCTTCCGAAACATTTCGTTGCCGAAGATACAGTATGCTGCAGACTCCAGATTTCCATCCCCCGGTGAACGGTAAACGGTTTTCCCCTGGTTGACAAAGCGAAACGATACATCCGGTCTGGACAGGATGGCATGTACAAGAACATCCCCAACATAGCCGGCTTCTGTGGCTGGGCGTTTGAGGAACTGAAGCCGTACAGGGGTATTGAAGAACAGATCACGCACAGTAATTGTGGTCCCGTCAGGGCATGCCACAGGGTCCATGGAAAGAATCTGGCCGCCTTCATTCACCAGCTTGACCCCGCTGACAGCCTGTCTGGTCTTGGTTGTACAGGTTACGCGTCCAACTGCGGCAATGCTGGCAAGCGCTTCACCGCGAAATCCCAGTGTCTCAATCCCGTTCAGCTGCTCTTCCGTGTAAATCTTACTGGTCGCATGACGTTCGAAGGCCATCCGGATATCCCTCTCGTCAATTCCGCTTCCATTATCTGTAACACGAAAATAGCTGATACCCCCGTCACGGATTTCAACTGTGATATTGGTAGCACCGGCATCGAGACTGTTCTCAATTAATTCTTTGATCGCTGCAGCAGGACGCTCTACCACCTCGCCGGCCGCTATTTTTCCGATCATTTCACTCGACAGTGGACGAATACGTTTTTCCATGACAGACCTCACAGTTTACGTGCTTTTTCCCTGAGAAGAAACAGTTTGTTCATTGCATCAATCGGGGTCAGGGCCATGATGTCAATTGCCTGAAGTTCATTGATAATTTCGGTTTTCTGATATTCAAAGAGGTTCACCTGCTCATTCTGCCGTTTTTCCTCTTCCCCGAGAATGCTCTGTGAAATCGCATTCTGATTAATATCGCTGACCTCAAGACGTGCCTGTATTTCATGGGCACGAACGAGAACCGGATGAGGAATGCCCGCGAGACTGGCGACATGAATGCCAAACGACTTATCAGCACCTCCGCGGACAATCTTGCGCAGGAAGATGACATCTTCCCCGTGTTCCTTCACGGAAATGCAATAGTTCTGAACACCTTCGAGGTGCCCCTCGAGCTCGGACAGCTCATGGTAATGGGTTGCAAACAGAGTTTTTGCTCCGCAGTTCTTTTTATCGCAGATATACTCCACCACGGCCCAGGCTATAGCCAGTCCGTCAAACGTGGAGGTTCCCCGTCCGATTTCATCGAGAATGATCAAAGACCGATTGGTTGCATTGCGAAGAATTGCAGCAGTTTCAGCCATTTCCACCATAAAGGTCGATTGTCCGCTTGCAAGGTCATCTGAGGCACCAACACGGGTGAAAATGCGGTCAACAATCGGGATCGTTGCGTGTTCTGCAGGCACAAATGAGCCGATATGCGCCATCAGCGTAATCAGGGCTACCTGCCGCATGTAGGTGCTTTTTCCTGCCATGTTGGGACCTGTAATGATGAGCATTCTCGCATCATCACAGTTCAGCACCGTGTCATTGGGCACAAAACCGGACCCGTTCATCATCTGTTCGACGACCGGATGCCGTCCGTCCTTGATCTCCATCACACCATCTTCTGTAATTGTCGGGCGTACATACTGGTATTCAGTGGCAGCCCGCGCAAGGCTGAGAATGGCGTCGAGGGTTTTCAGCGCTTCTGCCGTTTTTTGAATCCGTGCAATCTGCTCAGCGATCTGCCCACGGATCTCCGTAAAAAGACGCAGTTCAAGACGCACAGACTGCTCCTGCGCCCCCATGATTTTCTGCTCCATTTCTTTCAGTTCCGGCGTCATAAACCGCTCAGCATTCGTCAGCGTCTGTTTGCGAATATAGTTTTCCGGCACCTGGGAAAGAAAAGATTTGGTAACTTCGATATAATACCCGAATACGCGGTTGTACTGCACTTTCAGCGTGCGAATGCCGGTTCTTTCTTTTTCCCGCGCTTCCAGGTCGAGAATCCACTGCTTTCCATTCGTTGCCGCTTCCCGGTACTCATCCAGCTCTTTCGAATAGCCGTCCCGGATAATTCCGCCTTCTGTAATGACTACAGGTGCATCCGGATGGATGGCTCGCTGCAGGAGATCGGTAATATCGGACAGTGGATCCAGATTCGCGGTTATTTCCATTGCTCCCTGGCTGCGGCATGATCCAAGCAGTGAAATAATGCCCGGAATGCGGCTGAACGATGCACACAGAGAAAGACAGTCATGAGCGTTCAGTGAAGAATAGGACACCTTGGAAAGAAGACGCTCAACATCATAGATTTTGGATAATTCTTCTGCAATCCGTTCCGTGAGGATATGCTGAGAAACAAACTCTTCAACACAGTCCAGACGTTTATTGATGCGCATCCTGTTGAGCAGCGGCTGCTCAATCCATGTGCGAAGCATTCTTGCGCCCATGGCTGTGCTGGTTCTGTCAAGAAGCTGCAGCAGCGTGCCTTTCCTGTTGCGTCCCCGGATTGATTCTGTCAGCTCCAGATTTCGCCTTGTATGCGTATCCAGAAGCATATACTCAGAGCCCTGATACAGTTTAATTCCGGTGATATGCTCCAGTGCATTTTTCTGTGTGTCCGCCAGATATTTCAGCAGGGCACCTGCCGCGCTGACCTCTGCCTTCATATCATCGCCCAGACCGAGGGATGAGACATCGGCAACATGAAAGTGACTGCACAGAGTTTCTGATGCATTCTGCATGGAAAACCAGGCTGCAGGCTGCCGTGATACAGCCGGACTCTCGCCCTGAAGGAACTCCGAGAGTTTGTCCATATCCTGAGTAATGATTTCACCGGGGTCAAGCCGCGTCATTTCATCCCGCAGTCTCTCCTGAAAGCGGTCGATGGAATAAACCTGGAACTCACCTGTGGAAACATCTGCAAAGGCGAGGCCGCACCCTCTGCCAAAAAAGGATACCGCCAGAATATAACTTGGCTTTCGCTCGTCGAGCATGGAAGGATCATTCAGCGTCCCTGCAGTATAGACACGAATCACATCGCGTTCGACCAGTCCCTTGGCAAGCGCAGGGTCTTCCATCTGCTCGCAGATCGCCACACGGTACCCTTTTGCAACCAGCTTTTCAACATAATTGTTGACCGCATGAAACGGAACCCCGCACATCGGCGCACGTTCCGCAAGACCGCAGTCTTTCCCTGTCAGGGTAAGTTCCAGTTCTCTTGACGCTGTGTGAGCATCATCAAAGAACATTTCATAAAAATCACCTACACGAAAAAAGAGAAGACAATCACTGTACTTTTCTTTAATGCGCTGATACTGCTGCATCATCGGTGACAACGCCATGACTGTATCGTCCTTTCTTACCGGCTGCATCCACTGCATGCTGAACAATTTCCTGAACATTCCCCGGAATCATCAGCCAGGGTGTCTGAAACAATCAGACGAAGAAGCTGATTGACATTATCCATCATCTGGCGGAACTGCTCAGAAGCCGCCAGATAATCTGCGATTTCAGGGCATGCATCCCGCTGTTCCCTTGCCTTCTGAAGTCTGCGAACAGCTTCGCTCCTTTCAGCAGTGCCTGCGTGCAGGACCGCCCGGACCTGCTGAAACACGCTGTCATATTCCGCATTCGCCTTTTCAGCTGCTGTGCTGTTTTTCATCCGCTGTTCGCACTGCTTCAACTTCACAAACGAATCGCTGCTGCGAATCGCCTCTGCAAGGTCCTGCGTTTTTTCCAAAACAGCATCCATTACACCACATCCTCAACCCGGGTACCCGCGAGCGTATTGAGTTTTACCCCGGTGATCTTCACCGGAATGATCCTGCCGATATCAGCTTCACTGCCGGAAAGGGAAACCGTGATGCCGTGCCTGCCGCGTCCGGAAACCTCATTCGCATTTCTTCTGGACAAGCCCTCCACGAGTACTTCTTCCTGTGCCCCCACAAAACGCAGCATTTCTTCTCTCTGCCGCTTTTCCTGCAGCGCAATGAGTCTCTGAATACGCTCGCTGGCCACATCCGGGGCAATCTGGTCGGGCATGGCCGCGGCTGCTGTTCCGGTTCTCGGTGAATAGATGAATGTAAAGGCAGAATCATATCCGACTTCATCCACAAGAGACAGTGTATGCTCAAACTGCTCCTCGGTTTCTCCCGGAAAAGCCACAATCAGGTCCGTCGTCAGTCCGATCCCCGGTACCGCTTCACGAAGCCGCGCTACGCGTTCCAGATAATGCGCACGATTATAATGCCTGTTCATGCGGCGGAGAATTTCGTCATCGCCGGACTGCACAGGAAGATGAAACTGAGGAAGAACATGTTTCGCACCGGCCATCACATCAATCAGTTCATCGGACAGGTCTTTGGGATGGCTGGTCATAAACCGAATCCGCTCAATCCCGGTTTCATCCAGCGCTTTCAGAAGGTCCGGGAACCCTTTTCCCGGTTCGTTTTTTCCGTAACTGTTGACATTCTGCCCAAGCAGCATAATCTCCCTGCATCCATTCTCCCGAAGGAAGACCGCCTCTGCCAGGATTTCATCCATGCTGCGGCTTCTTTCACGTCCGCGCACATAGGGAACAATGCAGAAAGAACAGAAATTATTGCATCCCTGCATAATACTGATATATGCCGCATCGTGACGCATACGGCGGGCAGGCATTCCTTCCACAATCAGATCCTCGCCGCCAGTTTCAACCACGACATGGTCTTCATGAAGCGCACGCCAGAACAGTTCCGGAAAGCGATGAAGAACCGCTGTGCCGAAAGCAAGATCCACAAAACCATACTGCTTTACGATTTTTTCAGCCATGCCGGGTTCCTGAATCATGCAGCCGCATACGCCGATCATCAGCCCAGGCTTATGCTTGCGCACTTCCTTCAGCCATGTGACATTGCCAAGAGCCCTTCTCTCTGCATTGTCGCGGACACAGCATGTATTAAAAATAACAAAATCTGCTTCCTCACGGTTCTGTGCTTCAGTTAATCCCATTTCCTGAAGCATTCCCGCAATCTTTTCCGAGTCATGTGCATTCATCTGACATCCATAAGTCACCACATGGTATGTCTGCGGACGGTCCGCCATGGCGCGTATGTCCAGAACATATTGCTGCTGATCCTCAAGATCCTTGTAATTCAGCTGTCTGCTTCGTTCAGGCATGTTCCTGCTCCTTCTTCCGGATTCCCTTCATCATCCGTCTGTATCGGCACCGGATTGATTTCTGCTGTATCGGTTGTCTTTCGAATGTAACCCGCCCCATGGCACATCGGACAGGTTTTGTCAAAAACATCACGCAGTTTTCGATGTGTTCTGCGGCGTGTCATTTCAACCAGGCCGAGTTCTGTAAAGCCGTGCACAACAGTTTTGACACGATCCTGCTGCAATTCCCTGCGCAGAGCTGCCAGAATCTCTGCCCGCTCTTCCTCAGTTTCCATATCAATCATATCTATGATGATAATTCCGCCCAGATTGCGGAGCCTGATCTGACAGGCAATCTCATGGCATGCTTCCAGGTTGGTGCGCATCAAAACCTGTCGGTCTTTTTTGCTTCCTGTATTCTTTGCCGTATTGACATCAATGACCGTCAGCGCTTCACATTCATCAATCACCAGGTTCCCACCGCTTTTCAGCCAAACGCGTCGGTCCAGGGCCCGCCTGCACTCTGCGTCCAGCCCATGCGCTGTAACGGGATTGTCCTGAGTCAAAACCACAGGCATTCTCAAGTGATACGCTTCATATACCCGCTGATCGTTTGTATATACAGTTGCGATTCCTTTCGGAAGATAATCCGTAATCAGCATATCCACCGTTCCCGGCCGTCGATAGATGACAGACGGTGCATGCGCAGTTGCCGCTTTTTTTCTGATCGTCTCCCATGTTTCAAGCAGTTCTTCTGCCTCCGCTATGACCGACTCATCGTCTGCCTGCTCAGAACCCGTCCGCAGCACAATTCCAAACCGGCCGCCTGTGATTTCCTTACCGAGATTTTTTAATGCCTCACGCTGTTTTTCTGAAGTAATACGTGATGACACACCGATCATGGTATTTCTTGGCATCACAATGGCCAGAGAACCAACAAGCGAAAGATCCCTGCTTAAAAAGGCACCTTTGGAACCCATGGCTTCCCTGCGTACCTGTACGAGAACACGATCGCCAGGCTGCAGTTTTTCTTCCAGCCCTTTATATCGTGCTCCATCACTCAGTTTTTTCTCATTCAGTGGAAGAAAACCATTCTTTTCCTCCCCGATGTCAACAAAAGCAGCCTGCAGACCCGGAACAATCCGGGAGACTTTTCCGAGAATCACGGTGTCTGCCAGGGCTTCATTCTCATCCTCAAAAAACTCAACAAGGCATCCATCTTCGACGACGGCTGTCACCTGTGCTGTTCCGCTGCCGGCAAAGATTTCTCTCACAATACTTCCTCCATTGGATAAAGCGCACCGTCGGAAAGCCTCATCATCAAATGCTTCCTTGTCAGCAAAACGCGGGGCGGTGCTTCGAGATGCATATCATTTCCCAGCGCTTCAAGCACCATGCTCGGTTTGCATGTTTTTCCTTCTTCCTGGGACAGCAGCAGATCAAAACCTCCCGGGCAGGAGCTGAAGGAAAGAATCAGCGGGCGGATATTGACAGTTTTTTCGCCGGACTTGCTCTTTCTTGTCGCTGATACTTCATCCTTGTCCATCAGTTTTTTCAGGGCATCAGCCGCCTGCTCTCTGTTGTCCTCGAGAAATTCACCGTGCCAGGAAGCAGCAGCAACCATGGCCATCAGTGCATCTGAACCTTCTGGCAGAACGCCGGACCTTTTCAGGCGTATATCCGCCGGAAGTGCCGAGGAGAGTTTATCATTCACTTCCTCCGGCAAAATATCCCTGTCCAGGGTAATCTCCATCAGTTCATTCTCGCCGACCGCGCCAACCGACAGCGCAGAAGCAAAGCCCAGCAGAATATGCGGATTGAAGCCTTTGGAATAGCTGACAGGCAGTCCGCTCCGGCGCAGTGCTCTCTGCATCGTCCTCATGATATCAAGATGTCCAATATGCCGGAGTCGCTCACCTTTTTCAAACACGACGAACATGCGCATACTGACACACCCCCTCAAAGCGCTGAATTCCACAGCCGTTGCAGCCGTTTCTGCAGTCATGCGTTACTTCTGCACGATCACTCTTTTCCTTTTCCCGCCACAGGAACGCCTTTGTGATGCCGCAGTCAATATGATCCCATGGAAGCACTTCATCTTTTGAACGCGTCCTGAAGGCATAAAAGCCCATGTCCAGTCCGCACTCCTCAAAGGCAGCCACCCATTTTTCGTAATCAAACAATTCGCTCCATCCGTCAAGGAAGCAGCCTTTATCGAATGCCTTCTGCAAAACACCGCACAGCCTGCGGTCTCCTCTGGCAAAACACGCCTCAAGAAGACTGGTTCTTGATTCATGATAATTGAAATTCACGCCTTTAATCTGCCTCAGTCTTTCCTTCAGATACTGCTGCTTGTCATGAATCATTTCCTGTGTATCCTGCGGAGCCCACTGAAAAGGTGTAAAGGGTTTGGGGACAAAGGAAGAGGCCGACACAGTCACCCTGAAGCCTTTGGCCCTTTTCTCCTTAGGTACAGAGAAATAACAGCGGGAAACCTTCTGGGCCAGATCGACAATTCCATCCAGATCCTCATAGGTTTCCGTGGGGAGACCGATCATAAAATACAGCTTGACTGAACTCCAGCCGCCATGAAAAGCATCGGTCACCTTCTCAATCAGGTCATCCTCTGTAATCCCCTTGTTAATCACATCTCTCAGGCGCTGCGTTCCGGCTTCCGGAGCAAAAGTCAGGCTTGTTTTCCTCTCCTTCTGCGTTTCTTCCAGGGACTCCTTCAAAATGGAATCCAGGCGCAGTGAAGGAAGCGAGACAGAAACATGCTTCTCAGAAAACTTCTTCAGCAATTCACGGATCAGCTCAGCCAGACAGGTATAATCGCCGCTCGAAAGCGATGAAAGTGACATTTCTTCATAGCCCGTCTTTTCCTCAAGAGATCCCGCCAGTTCAAGCAGACGTTCAATGCTTCTTTCACGCACCGGACGATACAGCATGCCGGCCTGACAGAATCTGCATCCGCGGGTACATCCCCTCATGATTTCCAGCATGATTCTGTCATGAACAATCTCGGTATATGGTACCGGAATATCTTTTGGATAATAGGCCGTGTTCAGATCTTTTACGATGCACTTCACGACCTTGGCAGGAGCTTCAGGGCAATTCGGAGTAACCGCTTCAACGGTTCCATCGTCATGATACGTGACCTCATACAGAGCAGGAACATAAACACCCGGAATCGATGCGAGTTTCTTCAGACAGGTCATTCGGTCGGCACCGCTCTGTTTCCACTCCATAATGCATCTGCAGACATCAAGGGTGACTTCTTCACCGTCACCCATCATGAATGCATCAATAAAATCAGCAAGCGGTTCCGGATTGGAAGCACACGGACCACCCGCCACGACAATCGGCTCATCGCGTCCCCGGTCTGCACTGACCAGTGTCACCCCGCCCAGTTTCATCATAGCGAGTATATTGGTATAGCTCATTTCATACTGAAGCGTGAATCCAATCATGTCGAAATCGCACAAGGCAGTCCGGCTCTCCATGGAGAAGAGCGGGATTTCTTCCTGCTCCATGAGTGTTTTCATATCCGTCCATGGCATGAAAAAGCGTTCGCATACCATGTCATCTTCCTGATTCACCAGACCGTACAGGATTTTCATTCCCAAATGCGACATGCCTACTTCATAGGTGTCGGGGAAGCAGAATCCGTAATGCAGCTTTGCCTCATTCCAGGATTTAACTGCAGTATTCATTTCACCGCCCGTATATCTGGGTGCTTTCTGAACTATTTCCAGGATGGCTTCAATGCGGGCTGAATCGATCCTCATATGCGGCTTCCCTTCCTTTCAAATACCATAGAAAAACTATGGCAGCAAAGCATTTTACCATTTCATTCCATCATGGTCAATCAATACGCCGGGCAATTTGCAATGCTCTCTTTCCAATCGGAAACCGGTCGGGTATAATGGACTTTGTTTCCCTGCTTTCGTTTTACGGGAACATTTTCTGTCATGCGATCGTTGAATGTTGGGAGCCCATTTTCCCGCACCTGCAATATTCTGGAGGTTGTACCATGCAGTCATTTATCCATATGATCACTTCCTTACTCCCGCGTCTTGCAGATTATCTGATCTACATTGCCATAGCCATCGTGAGTGTAATCGGCGTTATCAAGTGCCTGATTCCTTTGTGGACCACTTCACGTGCACTTCGCAGAGCAATCAAGAAACTTCAGGATGAAGCCGGTACAGTGACAGACCATCCTGTATGGCAGGAAAATCTTTTTATCGGAAGACGGCTGCGGGGCTGCTGGCTCCGCTTCCTGCAAAACGCCATCCAGCTCGACCGCCGCGGACTTCCCTGTAATGTCGAAGATTATGTCAATGATGATACCGTCACCCATGGCCCTGGCAATGCCCCTCTCGCTGAACTAATCCCCAGCCTCCTGACCAGTCTGGGTATTCTTGGAACGTTCATGGGCATGACCCAGGGACTTTCCGGTCTGGACGTAACTACCACAGAAAATATGATGACCGGAATTCAGTCACTGCTCAACGGCATGCATTTTGCTTTCGGCACATCTGTGGCCGGTGTTTCCTGCGCTCTGGCATTTAATATGCTCAACCGGATCGCACAGGGAGCAAGCTATCGCGCCATCGACGATTTTACAGAATCCTTTACTCAGCTTGCCATGCAGCGTCCGCTGGATAATGATGTACAGCTGATCTGCCAGAATCAGGACAGAAATCATCTGCTGGGCAGCGTTTCCGAAGCACTCACAACCTCTGTCCCCCAGTCCGTGGAAAAGGCAGTGCAATCCGGCATGCAGCCGATTACAAATGCCATGTCTGATTTCCTCAGAGGTGCCACAACAGCCCAAATTGACGGTGTCCAGAGAATCGTCAACAGTTTTGTCGACAATATGAACCATTCTCTGAGCGGACAGTTTCTTGCGCTTGGGAAAACCATGGCTCAGCTGAATCAGAGTCAGCAGATTTCCGTTGACCGCCTGAATGGTTCCCTTGAAACAACAGCCCGCATGATGGCTCAGGTCGGGCAGCTGCACCAGGTCTCAAACGATATTCTGCATCAGTTCGAGCAGTATATCTCCGAGCTCGGCGAGGCACGCCGGCGTGATGAGGGTTTTGAACGAAACACTTCTGAACTGCTGAACCGGATGCATGCCTGCAGCATGGAAGAGCTGAATGCGCTCCACGTCATCCGGACCTGCCAGGATGATCTTTCCACGTCCTTAAAGGAATTCACGCAGTCTGCTAAGAATTCAGTTCAGTCCATGTCCAGCCTCAGCGGTCAGACAACCTCCGCCATGCAGCAGGCAGGAAGTGTCCTTTCGGAGGCCGGAACCCGTCTGTCGCAGAGTTATGACAGCTTTGTGCAGAATGTTGTTGAAGGTGTCTCCAAATCACTTGGCCTGTTCGAAAGCAGCATCAATGAAATGCTTCAGGCACTGCGTGTCGAGCTGTCGGCCATGCCCGCCGGGACATCTGACGCGCATCTGACGCAGATTCAGCGGACACTGAGTTCCATGGAGAAAATCATGAATGAAGCTGCTGCCAATCATGAGGATGAGGAGGGCTGAGCATGGCACGTCAGCACGTCCACAATCGCCGGGCAGGACATGGCAATGGCGGATTCAGCTGGATTTCCTATTCGGACATCATGGCTGCTCTCGTTCTCGTGTTTGTTCTCTTCCTTGTTTACAATCTGTATCATTATAATCAGCTGCTTACAATTAAAACAAGAGAGATTGAACAGCAGCAGGCGCTTGTTTTGTCTCAGCAGAATCAGCTGGAAGAACAGGCCGGAATTCTGATTGTTCAGCAGGCAAACCTTGATGCTGCCAGTGCTGCCCTGACTCAGGCTCAGCTTGATCTGGCCGAGCGTGAAAAAGAACTGAAGCAGCAGACAATCATACTGATTGGTAAAATGGATGAACTGGAAGAAGCCAAGGCGACTCTTGCTTCCAAAGAAACCGAGCTCAATTCTCTCCAGCTTCAGCTTTCTGCCCAAAAAGAACTGTTTGATGCCCAGACGCGACGCCTCGAAGAGATGGTCGGTGTCCGATCTTCCATTGTGAGAGAATTATCCACGGTTCTTGCCCAGCGCAATATTGCAGCTCAGGTCGACCAGAATACCGGTGATATTACCCTCGACAGCAAGGTGTTTTTTCAAACGAATTCATCTGATATCCGTGAAGACGGCAAAATACTGCTTGATCAGTTTGTTCCCCTTTATCTGAACGTCCTTCTTCAGGATCAGTATATCGACTATGTTGGAGAAATCATCATTGAAGGGCATACCGACTCAAGCGGCACCTATCTCAAGAATCTCCAGTTAAGTCAGAACCGTGCGCTAAGAGTAGCTGAATACTGTCTGTCCATGAGCAGTCTCTCCTCCAGGCAGCGTCAGCTTCTGCAGAAGATTCTTACAGCCAAAGGCCGTTCAAGCAATGATCTTGTTTATTATGCCGACGGAAGCGAAAACATGGAGGCCTCTCGTCGTGTAGAGTTTAAGTTCGCATTAAAGGATGCAGAAATGATTGCTGAGATGAATACGATTCTCAACATGACAGACACTGAATAGACTTTGAACAGGAGCCAGACAGATGAAAGCAATTGCAGTGATCCTGACATTACTGTTTATTCTCAGTGCAGGGTATTGTGGCTATCTCTTTTTCACGAGCCAGGTCACCGTCACTGAGATCTCCGTTTCCTCTGTTGAAGCGTCTTCCCAGAATGATCTTTTCTCTTCAATCCGTGATCAGTTCGGCCTCAACGCGGTGGTCGGCACACGATACACCGACACCATCGGAGATTCGGCAGCAGACTATAAGTTCTGCACCTATCATGTTCAATTGAAAAATGCCTGTTTTCTCCCGGCGTCTACGCTTGAAATCACGGTGTCCCCCGCACAGGGTGATATCCTTCAGCTGCCGGATTCCACACAGCACCTTCTCCCTTCCCGATCAGAGGGAATCATGGACTGCTGCATCCTGACAGGAATCAATATGCACACTGTCCGTGAATTGGAAATCACGTATTACATGTGGGGTTTTCCCTTCACAATTCATGCCCGTACACCCCAGCTCTAGCCAGCACCCGGTTTATAAAAAAGGAACAGGCATTTTTTCCTGTTCCTTTTTTGCTTGATTTTTAAGTGTTTCACCTGCATTCTTCTTAATGGAGGAAAGATGTGGACATATATCCGGTCAATCCTTCATATTCCACCATTGTCCATCCCTCCACATCGGGAATAACAACCGTGACAGTACTGCCATGCGGCACCTGATCAATAATTGCGCTTGCAATTGTTGACGGACCTGCACGAAGATTGACATACGATTCGTCCGGATGAATCACTTTCTTTGTGGGGGTATCCGCTGCTCCATACAAAGATAAATACTCCGTCATACACCAGCCTGTTTTCCCCTTCCCATCCGACACACGGCACCATTGAGTTCCCTGCTGCAGCAGCGTAAAAACTGTGCCGTTTGAAAACTGCGCAAGGGATTCACTGAAACGGGTTGGTTTTTCGCGCATATTCAGAACCTGAGTCGCCTTGGGATTTGTGACAACAGCTGTTGCACCGGTAACCTCTTCATCCTGAAATACCGGATTGAGCACGCCATCCAGCAGAAGGCTCGAATGGATGAAGCCAATATTACCCATATCTGATACCATCCACCAGTCATTGCCCTTTCGAATGACTGTCAGATAGCTGTTTTCAGGGCACAGTCTGGTAGCTGGATAAATGTAGCCAGGGCCCGACCGCATGTTCACGCCGTTCCTGTTCCTTGGTGTCACGGTCGCAATTTCATCGCCATACGGAAGGGTTTTTTCTTCTATGAATTCCTCTCGAAAATAACCTTCTGTGCCATGAATACGAACCCTATACCATCCATCCTGGTCATGGGACAGAATCAGGCACGGCACACCATTATAATAGGTTCCGAGTATACCGGCATTCAGATCCGGTTCTTCTCTGAGATTCAAAAATTCTCTTTCGCGGGGATTGCGTACAATACCGTATAAACGATACGTCACATGTACATTTTCCAGCGAAGACTTAAGAATATATCCGCGAATACCATCCTGCATCTGAACATAAGCCCAGTCATCGTGCGTGCTGAGCACATATGCCCAGGTTTCAGGGGTATATACTGCCAGTCGTCTCCCAGACATATCTGCCTGTTCCATTAACACTGTTTCTTCAATGCCTGACGCGGTTAATGCATACTGACCGGTTTCCTCAGCCATGGAGGCGGGACAAAGGCACAGAAGAAGCAGGATCAAGATGAACTGCAAATCTTCCCACCTCCCATCATTCAAAACGAATGCCGCCTTTTCTTTCTTCCGCATGAAGTAAAAAAGCGCTCAAAAAATTTAATTGCCAAAGTAAATGCAACCGTCGTGTTGCATTTACTTTGGCAAATTGGAAAGTTGCATTTACTTCGGCGAATGATTTTGACCCAGGCGTGACGATTACCAGAAGGGGCCCTGGA